>Ga0164318_10005810_pt1 | contig 11937 bp, 10 predicted proteins | sample GuaBasSedimGuay9_FD_113734 | JGI IMG/M metagenome (GOLD analysis project Ga0164318, IMG submission 113734) | Subseafloor sediment microbial communities from Guaymas Basin, Gulf of California, Mexico - Guay9, Core 4571-4, 0-3 cm | ecosystem: Environmental > Aquatic > Marine > Hydrothermal vents... | reverse complement strand
GGAGTGGGCGTGTGAGTAGACGTCGGTATGGGAGTGAGGGTGGATGTCGAGGTGGGCAGTGGCGTAAAAGTTGGCGGCTCGGTAGGTGGGGGCAGCGGCGTGGGAGTATCCGTCGCGGGGGTGGGGATCACTTCGGTGGGCGTCGGGGTATCCGTCGCGGCGGCGACTACTTGCACCGTCGGGCTGGGTGTAGCCGTGACATAGACCACTTTCACGGCTTCCGCCTGCACGGTGGCCAGGATTTCTATTGCCTGGCGGATTTCCCGTTCAACAGTCTGAATCTCAAAGACGATTTCTTGGTTGCGCAGAGTCAAGAGAACAATAGTGATGAGTAAGAAGTTAACCAGGCTGATGAGGAGGATGGAGCGCCACCGGCTATTTAGGCTGAAGCGGCCTCGCAGGTTAGGCCACCATCCGATTTTGGGACCTTGGTTGTCAAGCATGGCTCACAGCCTTGTTTATCCCCCCAACTTACAAAACGCATTTCTCAGTAACCAGGGGGAAACTTGTCGAGTTTGGATTTTGCGCCCAGTTCGGTGAAAATCTGGCGTGCCTGGTCCAGGAAAACTTTGGCCTGTGCCATATCCCCCTGTTGCAGGAACATCGTGCCCATCTCGAAGGTAACCAGTCCCTGATTGTACTTGTCTCCCAGTTCGTCGAAGATGCTTTTGGCTTCGTTGTAGCGAAAGATTGCCTCGTCCCATTGCTTGCGCCGTGTGGCGATCATCCCCTGTACCATGCGGGCGTAAGCATACTCCGCGCGAGCATCAGCTTCGTGGGCCAGGCGAATGGCTTCTGCACAGTGTGCCTCAGCTTTGTCCAGCTCGCCCAGGCGGACGTAAAGCTCACCCAGATGGGACTTTACGGTGGCCATGCGGCTGGTGAAACCCGCGCCCTTGCTGGTGATCTCCCAGCACTTCTCGAAAAACTCCTTGGCCTGGTCGTAGCGCTCGCGTTCCATGCTGATCAGTCCCAGGCCCAGGTTGACCACGAACAAGGATTGTGGGCTGCCGGTGGGGGTGATGTAGGCCAGGCTGCGCTGGTAGCACTCGTCGGCCTCAGCCCAGCGACCCTGGTTGCGGTAGATGTCGCCCAGGACACTGAACACACGGGAGGTTGCCTTACGCAGGCCAGCCTGTTCTGCCAGATTCAAGCTCTCTTGCAGATTCTCGATGGCCTTATCCCAATCGCCCAGCGCATAAAATGTCTCGCCCAGGGTCTCGTAGATAAAAGACAGGGAAGAGATGTCCTTACATTCGTTGGCCAGCGACTTGCCCTTTCCCAGGTATTCCAGCGCCTGCGCATAGCGCCCGGTCAACTTCGCCTGCCAGCCCAGGTTTTGGTACAGTTTGGCCTGGGTGGCCAGGTCGCCGGTTTCACGGCTGATCTCCAGGCTACGCAACCAGTGCTCCTCGGCCATCCTATTCTCGCCCTGGCGAAAGTAACGGATGCCGGCGAAGTACAACAGACGGGCCAGTTCATCTGGGTCCAACAACTTCTCGGCCAACTCGAAGGCTTTTTCGGTCCAGGCTTTCGCCTCCTCCATCTTGCCCTGGTGCCAGTAGACCCGGCCAATCTCGTTGTAGATGCGCACCAGCTCATTGTGCTCGATGCCCTCCAGATATTGAAGGCCCAGTTGGAACTGGTGCAGGGCTTGCTCGTAGTCACCTCGCTCGACGAGGATCTGCCCGATTTTGCGGCTCAGCTCGGCGATTTTCACGTGCTCGGTGGATATTTGGCTGAATTCCATTGTTTGCTGCCTCCTTGCGCTTGTATCAGGAAGCTATGGGCACAGCTCTCTAGGGCTGTGACCCATAAGGGATAATGCGAGTGATAATCTGTGTGTGGGTAATAATCTCTGTACGGATTTGCTCCTCGTACACCATGCGCGTGGCCTGGAGGGTGATGACCTCTCTCACGAGCTCGCCCTGTTGCAGTGCCAGAAGCAAGGTGGAGATCAAAAGAATATTAAATACAAGGATCAGGATGACGAACCGCATCCGGCCGCCGAGTAGGCCCGCCGGTAGGCGGGCACTATCCAGACGAATCTCTACTGGCTTCATCTTCACCCCTCGACTGTGCGACTCGTGCGATCTTCGTACAGACAAACCCGGTTCTTGCCCATCCGTTTAGCCAGGTAGGCAGCGCGGTCGGACTTTTTGATCAGGCCGGAGACGTCGCGTGCGTCGCCGGGGAAGATGGCGATACCTATGCTGATGGTTGCCCTTACCTCTTCTCCTTGCTCGGTGGTGAGCACGAACTTTTCGACGGCGCTACGCATACGCTCGGCCACTTCCCGGGCCTGAACTTCGTCCGCCCCAGGCAGCAGGGCCACGAACTCCTCACCACCGTACCTGCCTACCAGGTTGCCGTCGGCTGTGGACTCTTTTAGAGCCTGAGCCACGCCTTCCAGTACCAGGTCGCCAACCTGGTGGCCGTAGGTATTATTGATCACCCGGAAATCGTCAATATCCGCCAGGAGGAGGGCTGCCTGGCGTTGGGTGAGTTGCACGCGCCCCAGTTCATGCTGCGCGCGTTGCCGGAAGGCGGTCTGATTCATGAGGCCCAGTTGGCGGTCAGTCTCCGCCAGTTGCTGGCTGCGCTCGTAGAGCTGAGCGTTCTTGAGTACGATGCCGGCCTGATTGGCCAGGATACTGATCAGCCGGAAGTTTTCGGCATTGAAGGGCCGCCGGTATCGGACGAGAATGAGAAGCCCTATCAGGTCTGATTCGGCCAGCAGGGGCATAATGAGTAGGGCGGTACGCGGTGGCCATCGCTCTTCTGCAGGAGATCGTCCCTCTTCTGAGTTGATGTCGTTCACGATGCAGCCCTGTGCCGAGCTGATCACCTGGCCCAGAACGCCTTTGCCAGAGAGGATCACCGGGGGAGCCAGACCGCTTTCGTCTTCGATGACCAGGATGAATTCGTTTGCCTCAGGGTTGTACGAGTAAATCAGGCATTGGTCACAGGCGACCAACTGATCGAGGCCGTTGGCGATGCCCCGGGCCACGACTTGCACTGTCTCTTCCTGGCTCAGTGCGGCTACGAATCCCTGTGAGATTTTGTACAGGATGCGTACCTCGTCGTAGGCAGTATCAATGTTGATGTACAGGCGAAAGGCTATCAGTACCGCAAATAATGGAATAAGGCCCATCAGCAGGGAGGCGAAAGAGAACTGGCGTAGGCTATACAGGTAGTAAATTAGCAATGGCAGAGGGGCAAGCAGGAAAGCCACCAGAGGATCGGTTTTGGGGAATCGTTCCTCGATGGTGGTCACAATCACCCGGTTGCGGGGCCAAACCAGAACGGTGGAGAGCAGAGCGTATGTGAAAGTGTAAACGACTACCGCCGGCAGGTGAAAGGCTTTCACTCCCCACGCTGGTACAGTCTCGCTGACCAGTACAAACACTGCCCCGGCAGCAATACCTGCCAGGGCGCACTGACCCACGTAGAAAATCACCCTTGCCGGACGTTGGCGGCGCAGTATCCCGTAACCCAGGAAAGCTCCGGCGACAATCACCTCCATGGTCTGGACGACCTGATCCCAGGCTGTGGCCGTGTCGTCTTGCCGGATTAAAAGTGCCAACAAAATAACGACGAAGCTCATAGTCGTACTGTTGCCCTGGGGCAGACGTACGACCATCCATTCTGACAAGATGGCGATTGTAGCCAGCAGGAGAACCGTTGGGCTCCAGGTGGGGCCATGCTGTACCCCAACGACTACCAAAGCTCCCAGGCCAAGAGCAGCTACGATGTAGGGATATATTTTGGCGAAAACAGAGTCCTTCTCCATTTACCTGTTACTCTGGCCCCCCACGTAGCACCCCCCCGGGTTACTTCGTGTCTCACTCTTAAATATACATGAGAAATGGGAAAGTGTCAAGACCGTCAACGTAGAAATTGGGAAGAGAATCCATGTCTATCGCCTGCCCTGCACTTCCTCTGTCAATCGCCGGAAGAATTCGACCATGAAACGATGGCGGTCGGCGGCAATCTGGCGGGCGGTGGTGGTGAATAAGCCGTCTTTCAGGCGGTTTAGCTTGAAAACGAACTCGTGCACCGGTGTATGGTTGTCCCCACCATTGACGGAGACTTCGGCGACCTCGGCCCACAGACGCTGGCCGTCGCGTCCGGCGACTGCGTAGGCGCGCGCTATCCCGATGGCCCCTATGGCATCGAGCTTGTCTGCGTCGTACAGCACCCGTGCCTCCAGGCTCTGTGGATCGGGTCCCTGCCGAAAGCGATGCGCGGCAATGGCCTCGACCACGGCCTCCACCCTGTCCTGGGGATGACCCCGTAGAATCTCCCGCGCACGTGATGCTCCAATGCGGGCGTGGCAGCCACCGGCCCGCTCCTCCTCGGCCCGTCCCACGTCGTGCAGCAGGGCCGCAGCACGCACGATCTCCAGGTCGGCGCCCTCGGCCTGGGCAATGCGCTCGGCCAGGGCAAGTACGCGCAGTACATGGTCAAAGTCGTGAGCTGCGTCCCCATCGGCATAGTACTGACGTGCTTCCTCAATAGTGATCACAGTTCTCGATCCCCTTCTTCGCCGCCGTTGGTCTTGTAGGCCAGGCAGGTATCGGCCAGGAAAAGCTTGCCCAGTTGAATCTGTTCCTCCTCGGTGAATTGTTCCAATTGCTGCCGGTCGGTGAGGCCACTGCCGTATCCGATGAGGAAAGGGAAGGCCAGGCGCACGGCGCTCATCACTATCTCCACCAAATGGACGCAGCCCGTGTTTCTACCCACGGTGGCCGTTACCTTTTTCGCGATTCCCCGCTCGACGGTCAGTCCTTTCAGTTGCTCCAGATTCGCCAGGGTCTGCTGGCAGACGCTAAAGGGCACTTTGAGCATCTCCCCGCCGGCGTCTACGATCTGCCTGCTCGCCGCGTCAATGACCAATTGCACACGGATGCTGTGATCCAGGTCCAGCATGGTGGACCAGAGCATGATCTGATCATCACTAATACGGTGCACCGATACGTTAATGTTGCGCTGATAAAGGTCCATTGACAAATGACTCCTTTTGGATAACTGCACTGTTCTACGGTTCCCACTCCACTGCATCACTCACCGGCCGGCCCTGCGTATCCACCACGGGCACGCCCGTCACGTCGGGGTAGGTGTACATCCCGGTGCGCACCCGGAAGGGGCCGGGCGGGGCGTCGGCGGCGATTTCGACGTCAAACCAGCTTACGAGTAGATCGCCCGCCCGCCACGCGCGGGTGGGGTACCCGGAGCCGTCGCGCTGCCCCCAGCGATGGCCCTCCCCGTCCACCAGGTGATTGAAGAAGTGGTAGTCGGTGTCCTCCGGCGCTTGCGGAACGGTCCACCACAGGATTAACCGGACGGTGTGGCCCGGGCTTGCCTCACCAAGCGCCTGATGTCCTAGCAGTCTCACCCCATTGGCAAAGACCATCGGCGCACCACCAGAAGCGATTTGGCTGGCGATGCGCTGCGGTGCGCCTGCCGGTAGGCGGTAGAAACGATAGGTTTGCGGGCCACCGCGCACGATCACCGCCTCGGCGGATAAGGCCACCGCAAAGCGGTTCAGCCATTCCGCAGCCGGAGTGTCGTCCACGTCCGGCGCCAGACAGTACACCGTGTCCAGTTCCGAGTCCGGGAAGATCATTGCCTGCCGCGCGTCCACGAAGCGCGGTGAGAGATCACCGCCCAGCATGAATTGGAATACGGCCGGGGCAGAGGCGTAGGCCGGGTCGTCGCCCTGCGCCAGGATGATTACCTGGGGATTGCCAATTTCATCTGCCAGCCGGCGGATGGTGGCAGCGGTGCGCACGGCGTACTTCAGTGGGGCGCCGTGGCCGCCGGGCGTGGAATGACTATCCACGAAGTTATACCAGGCCAGGGTGAGGTAAACCTGCCATACGGCAATTCCGATCAGCAAGACGGCCAGCGCCAACGGCAGGCCAGTCGCTACAATCCGTCCCCGCCCTCGCGCCCATTTCGCGATTTCCACAACCAGGACAGCGATGATCAGGTGCGGTGCCGGGTAGAGAATGACCAGGTAGTGCGGGTACACCGGCGTGCTGTGGCGTAAGAAGAATAAAACGGGCACGAGTACCCACAGGAGGAGAAGCACAAAAGCTCGCCCGCGCGACGAGATGCTCGTCTCGTGTTTGCCCCACCAGAAAGCGAAAGTCCAGATAATCAGGAAAAGCACGCCGCCCACGAACAATGCCTGCTCGGCCAGGTCCAGCCCACGCAGGTTGACGATACCTGCCAGAAACGCACGCCAGGACTCGCCGGCCAGTGCGTGCAGGGCCTCTCCGCCGACGTTCAACAGCGCGTAGCGGATTGCCTGCGGGCCTATCTCGGCCTGCCCACCCGCCACCGAGAGCGCGCCGCGCAGGTTGCCCCAGCCGTGCGCAGCGTCGTGGAGCAGATAAGGGGAACACAGCAGAAGCGCGAGTCCCACTCCAACGGCCAGAGGAACGATGCGCACCTGTTTGTGAAATAGAAGAAGAACGAGAAACAGCAGCGGGATGAAAGCCAGCGCCGAGAGGTGAATCTGTACCAGGCAGGCCAGGGCGACAAAAGCTCCCACCAGTGCCCAGGGCCGTTTGGCGACCACGGTGGCGGACAGAGCAATGAAGAAAAGCACCGTGAACGGGGGCAGCAGGTCCTGGGCCCACACTTTGCGCGAGTAGAAAACGGCCCATGGACTGACGGCGAAAAGCAGCGCGGCCAGCAACCCCACCCTATCGCCGAAATAGCGCCGTCCCAGCCAGAAGCAGCCCAGCACGGCCCCCACGTTGAGCAGGGCCACAAACCCCGAGGCCAGAATCGGATCGCGGGCCACGGCCACCGGCAGGGCCATCAGGATAACGGCCAGCGGCGGATTGGCGATGCCCACCGAAGAGCCGATGCCCGTGGCCGGCAGGCGACCAGAATCCACGAACTCGGCAGCACGGTTGCAGACCAGAGCCTCGTCGAATTTGAATTCGGTGAGCTCCAGGCAGCCCAGGCGCAAGGCCGCCGCCAGAAGCAGGATACCGAGCAGAGCGATGGATGTCAAGTTGTGCTTCACGTTACTTTCCTTAGTACTTGTTTACCGTCAGCGCGTAAGGTCTCCCTTCGACTCTGCTCAGGACGAGACCTGACCGAGGCGAGGAGCTCCAGAGCTCGTCTAGCTGGCGACCGCATACGCGACGCCCTCCCACAGGCGGCAGAAGGCGCACAGGCCCGGCGCAGTGGTCGGCTGGCCGCACTGTGTGCAGTCGTGCAACTCCGGCCGGCCCTGATCGCCGAAGGTGAGACCCTGCTCCCTGGCCCGCAAAAAGCTGAGGTAAAAGCTCAGTTTGGCCCCCGGCGAGCGTTCCTCGAGCTGGTTTAGTAAGTCCTTATAGAAAAGGGTAGTCGCGCCCACGGCATAAGGGCATTCGTCGTAAATGTAATCAATACCGCGCACCAGGGCGTAGGCGGCACTCTCGCGCTCGTACAAATGGACGAGGGGCTTGACCTTGCGTGCCAGCCGGGGGTGAGTTGAGGGCAGTACCGGGGCCTGCCGGGCCAGGTAGCCCATTTGCCAGCGCAAGGTGTTCTGCATGAGCACCGCTACCTCGTCGTCCAGGTTGTGGCCAGTGGCGATGCAGGAGTACCCGCTCTCGTAAGCCACACGGTTCATGACGTGCCGTTTGATCAGCCCGCACACCGAGCACACCTTACGTCCACGACGCCTGACGCGGGCAATCTCCGGCACGCTCATTCCGTAAGTGGCTTTTACGTCCACTACCTGGAAGCGTGCCCCTTCTCGCTCCGCCGCGAAGCGCTCCACGTAGCCCAACGACTCGTCTGAGTAAGCCCCTTCTTCGATGCCCAGCTTGATGTATAGCCCCTCGGCCTGGTAGCCCAGGCGCAAAAGGACGTCCCACAGCCCCAGGCTATCTTTGCCACCGGAGACAGCGACCAGGATTTTGTCGCCGGCGCCGAACATCTGATATTTCTCAATGGTCCGCTGTACCCGTTCCGGGATCCATTCCAGGAAGTGTTCTTCACAAAGCGCCAGCTTGTGCTCGCGCATGTTGATCACGGCCGTACGGCCGCACTTACGGCATTTCAAGATTCATCCTTTCGCCTTTACCCTATCCCCCCGACACTACTGCCACCAGTTTTATCTCATCCTCATCGCGCAGGATGGTCTCCTCGTTGATCAGCTTGCCATCGCGCATGGGAAGCACGGCGTAGAGCTTCAGGCCCGTTTTCAGGATAGCGTCACGCACCGTCATTCCCGGCTTCACCTCCCACACTTTCTGGCGGTACACCAGTTTGACCATTGTCAGTCTCCTCGATGTGATGGGTTATATTCTATACTCAGCGCAATTTGGTTCAGTGAAAACAGGGCCAGGCCCAATGTGCACTTTTGACCCTCCAGGACGTGTTGCGTGTTACGCGGTGCGTGATGGAACGGAACACGCAACACGGTTCGTTGGCAGGTAAAGGGATGCATAAACGGGGACAAGTTTTCACGCTTTTCAAGTGCGCTCGGTATATTACTGATACTGTTCCTGGTTTCGCAGGTGTTCCTCGTAAGTGCGGGCGAAGACGTGGGAGCCATCACCCCTGGCGTAGAAGAACAGGAAATCGGTCTCGGTCGGGTAGACCACGGCCTGCAAGGAAGACAGGCTAGGGCTGCAGATCGGGCCGGGAGGCAGACCCGGATACAGGAAGGTGTTGTACGGCGAGTCCACGGTCGCCGCCTCGTCTACCGCCATCGGATTCCACCATTTGCCCGTGGTGTGATCGTAGCCTTTGGCATATTGGAAAGTTGGGTCGGCTTGCAGGTAGCCTTTGGTCTCCGTGGTGGGATCCAGGCGATTCAGATACACGCTGGCGATGATGGGCCGTTCCCAGTCCAGCACTGCCTCGCGCTCGACGATGGAAGCCAGGGTCACTACCTGGTAGACAGTCATCCCTTGCGTCGCTGCTGCCTGGCGCATCTCCGGTGTAAAACGGGCGTCGAACGCCGCAAGCAGAATTTCGATCAACTGGCGGGCGTCGGCCTTGGCCGGGATGCGATAAGTATCCGGGAAGAGATAGCCTTCCACACTGGCCCCCAGCGGGCGATCCGCCAGGCATGGGTTGTCGAAGTCGCCCTGGCGTGCCTGGGTGAGAAACTCCTCCGCCGGGATTTCGGTGTTATCGCGCAGCATCTCGGCAATCTCCTCCAGCCGCCAGCCGGGGAGAATGGTGATCTCGATCTCTTCGTAACGGGCCTCCAGGAGTTCGTAAGCGATTTCCTCCATCGTCATGTTCGCCTGCAAGGTGTACTCCCCGGCCTCCAGATTGGCGTCCAGGCCGTGGTATTTAACGTACAGGCGAAAAAGCTCGGCGTCGTTGATCAATCCCATCTCTTGCAGGCGCAGAGCAATGCTTCCGGCCGTCTCACCGGCCTCAATAGTGAAAGGGATGGGTGTGTCATCGCTGCTCATAGGTTTGGTCAATTCCTCCTGGTTCAGGTTAAGGTAGAGTCTGACCAGAAACGTCTCCAGCGAGTCGCGCGATACCCCCTGGCGCAGTGAGGTTTCTCTGCCTCCCTGTAACTGTTGCCACAGCAGCCATCCACCTCCCACGGTCACGGCCAGAATAGCCAATATAGCTACCAGAAAAACTACGAACCGTCCTGCTTTCCTCAGTATCATCTTCGCTCCTTACTTGTTTAGGGAGAGTTCCGCCGTATCGCCTCGCAGTCCCAGGCGTAGGGTCTCCAGGGCCACCACTTCGCTGGCCGGGATGTTTCCCAGATTGACGTTGGGACCGAAGTGCTTGATCAGCCATACCTGTTGTGATTTATGTGGGGCCTCGAAAAGAAGCCTATCGGGGGAGATGCGGCCGGTGATTTCGGCTACCAGGTCATCGCGCACAGACCGGTCGGGGTTGTAGATGCCCATCGTCCCGCTTTCCCGTGCTTCGGTGATCACCTTCCACGCTCCGGCGTCCAGGTCTTGCTCGATCATTTCTACCCATTCTCTGGGGGAGAATACAACTCTGGGGTCCTTTTTGCCCACTTCCGATAGGACTGTGAAATCCTTGCTCAGCTCGCGTATGTAGCGGCCCTTCTCGGCCTGGGTTAGATCGGTGATCCCGTTAGATACCTCCACGTAGCGCAGCCGTAGATCAGTGAACCACTTGCGCAGGGCGTCGAACTGCCCCTGGGCGATGGCGATTTCCACCAGAGTGCCACCCAGGCAGGCCAAGGTGCCATGGATGCGGTAGATGCGTATCTTTTCCGCGAGATTGGCCGTTACATAACCGGTGCCCCAGCCCAGCTTGACGATGTCTATGTAATCCGCTGCCGTGTTCAGCAGGTCGCGGACTGCGTTTGGGCCCAATCCTTTGTCCAGGACGTGGGTCAGACCGTTTTGGCGAGGTTTCTCTGTTCGTTGGGGTAAGCTCAGGAATTGTTTCATAACAGGATTGCCTCCGGGTGTTTTGCTACCGGACACTTTTTGCCGGACGCCCGGACCTTTATCACGAATGGCACGAATTTGCGAATTTCACGAATGTTTCTCAATGGGCTTAAACGAAATTTGTGTCATTTGCCCATTCATGTTATTCGTGATTTAGAGAGTGTCTGGTAGAGAACCGAGTGTTATAGCGTGCAGACCTCCGAAGTCGTGTCCCCGGCTTTAGAGTTCAACAAAGCCTCGATCAAGCGCAGGGTATTTGCCTTGGCGTTTTCGCTCTCTTCACTGGTGGGGCCGATGCACGCCGGGCAGCCGTTGGCGCAGGGACAGCGTGCGGCCACGTCGTGAGCGGCTTCCAGCAGAAGGCGGTGCAAACGGTACATCTCCCCGCTGAAGCCGACGCCGGCCGGCACCTTCTCGTAGACAGTGATGGTTGGCCGGTGGGTGAAAGGAGAGCGCGGCTCGACGATTACCCCGATGTCGCGCGGGTCGCACATCAGGTGTAGCGGGGCGACGTGGCGCAGGAGGTGCCCCAGCCCGCCCAGTGCGCTACGCATCATCTGCGCGGCCTCGGCCCGCAGGTGACAGCTCCGGCACAAGGTGACGAGGTTCTCCAGGCGGTTGGCTTCCAGGTAAGTCTCGTTCTGGCCGGGGACGTAGTTGAACTCACGGAAGGGCCGCAGGTGATGAACGTCGTGCTGGCGATTGGGCTTCTCCGGCGCGCCGCAGTGCTGGCAGCGAAAGCCATCCCGCTCCCGCGCCCGCTGCCGTTGTGTCTCCCAGTTAGGCCCCCGATAGCCAGTCACGTCTGCTACCCAGATTCCCTCTTGGCGCAATCGTTCTAGTACCTCGTCGCTCACGCTCAGCCAATAGGCGGTGGTCTGCATCGTTTGCTCCGGCAGATTGATCTCCCCCCAGCCCAGGGTCTCGTGAGTGTACAATTTGACCTTCTTGAAGCTGGTGGCTTTGGCGGAGACCAGAACCTGGCCATAAGCTCTGATTGCCCCGCCATTCACGGCCTGCTCCAGTTCGGCCAACACCTGCACATCCACCGCCGTACTGGCACTGGTGTAATAGTCGGTGTTCACGGCCTGGACACGAGCGGTCTTTCCCTCCCAATCGAGGGTCTGCACCTGGTACGATTGTCCCTCGTGGATGTAGATGGCCTCCTCGTGGATCAGGAAAGGGGCGCTGAAAACGTCCACCTCGCCGATGGCCTGCTCGTTGCCGTCCGTGGTATCCACGATGACGAAGTTCTCGCTGCTGCCGGTGCGCAGGCTGATTGCCTCGGCGGGATAGCTATCGTGCATCCAGTGAAAATCGCCTCCCGCGCGATGGAGCACGCCGGCCTCGGCCAGAAAGTCGAGCACTTCAGCGGTGTGCGGGAAGCGCCCGAAGGATTCCCTGGCCCGAAAAGGCAGCTCGAAGGCTGCACATTGGATGTGGGCCGTGCAGATGGCCAGGTTGTCAGGGTTGATCAGTGCGTGCTCCGGCGAACGACCGAAGAAATAGTGCG
>Ga0164318_10005809_pt1 | contig 11937 bp, 10 predicted proteins | sample GuaBasSedimGuay9_FD_113734 | JGI IMG/M metagenome (GOLD analysis project Ga0164318, IMG submission 113734) | Subseafloor sediment microbial communities from Guaymas Basin, Gulf of California, Mexico - Guay9, Core 4571-4, 0-3 cm | ecosystem: Environmental > Aquatic > Marine > Hydrothermal vents... | reverse complement strand
GTAATCGATTCTTTTTACGTTTTGTTAGTTTTTTCATGATCTCGTAGTGGTCGGTCATTGGCCGACCTATTTCTTATCAACACCTTTTTCTGACAGCCCGATGGGCTATCACTACCGTAGTGGCCGAATGACAAGCGAGAGAATTTCAGCGATTGGATTTTAATTATCCAACGCATCGGTCATTGGCAGGCCTAATCCAAATGACAGCGCAATGCGCTGTCACTACAAAAACAATCGGGCAGGAAACAATTTCCCGCCCGATTATTTCACATCTATTTCTTTTCGTCGTTTTCCTGTTTAATCTCGACGATTATTTCATTGATCTCTTTACTGCCAAGATCACCAACTCCATGTCTTCGAACGGAAACAGTTCCATTTTCCTGTTCTTTTGCTCCAACGATGAACATGAACGGAATCTTGCGCATTTCTGCACCACGGATCTTATAACCGATCTTTTCGTTCTGCAGATCCACTTCACTGCGAATGCCGGCAGCTTTTAACTTAACGTTCACATCTTTGGCATATTTTTCGTAATGCTCAGATATAGGAATAACTTCTACCTGAACCGGACATAACCACAATGGGAAATTTCCTGCATGATATTCAATGAGAGTTCCAAAAAATCTTTCCAGAGAACCCAGCAAAGCACGATGTACCATAAATGGACGATGTGGTTTATTATCTGCACCGATGTATTCCATTTCAAAACGCTCTGGCAGGTTGAAATCGAACTGGATTGTGGAACATTGCCAACTTCTATTGAGCGCATCTTTGATCTTGATGTCGATCTTGGGACCATAAAAAGCTCCACCACCTTCATCAACTTTATAATCGATATTTTCTGCCTTGAGAGCTTTTTCAAGTGCAGAAGTTGCTTTATCCCAATCTTCTTTTTCACCAACTGCCTTCTCCGGCATGGTAGAAAGATAGATCTCCAATTCTTTGAATCTAAATGCTTTCAGGATGCTTATCGAAAATCTCAAAACATCCATTATCTCATCGTCCAGCTGCTCTGGAGTACAGATAATATGAGCATCATCCTGGGTAAACCCCCGAACCCGCATTAAACCATGCATTGCACCGGATTTCTCATAACGATAAACAGTTCCCATTTCCGCCATTTTTATTGGTAGATCACGGTAACTTTTTTTAGATGCTTGATAAATTCCAATATGAAACGGACAATTCATCGGTTTCAGATAATATTCCTGATCATCCACCATGATCGGATTATACATCACATCTTCATAAAATTCCAGATGACCGCTGGTGATCCACAATTCCTTCTTACCAATATGGGGAGTATTCACAATGCTGTAGCCATCTTCAAAATGACGCTTCTTCCAATAATCTTCGATCACGGAACGCATGAGACCACCATTGGGATGCCAGAGAACAAGACCTGCTCCAATATCATCAGAAATAGAGTAGATATCGAGTTCCTTGCCCAGTTTACGATGATCACGTTTCTTAGCTTCTTCCAACATTGCCAAGTATTTATTCAGCTCTTTATTCGATGGAAAACTAATGCCATAAATACGCTGCAGCATTTTGTTCTTCTCATCACCACGCCAGTAAGCACCAGAAGTTTTCAACAACTTAATCGACTTGATCATGCCGGTATTAGGCAGATGCGGCCCACGACAGAGATCAACGAAATTTCCCTGCGAATACAAAGAAATGACTTCACCTTCTGGAATTTCTTCCAGAAGCTCAACTTTGTAGGTCTCACCCATATCTGCAAATTTCTTGATCGCATCTTCTCGTGAGATCTCTTCTCTTTTGTATTCCAATTTCTGTTTGGAAAGCTCTTTCATTTTCGCTTCGATCTTTACCAGATCTGCATCAGTGAAAGGAATCTCTTTATCGAAATCGTAATAGAATCCATTTTCGATTGCCGGACCAATAGTAACTTTTACATCTGGATAGATCTCTTGAACAGCTTGAGCCATTAAGTGAGCAGTGCTGTGCCAGTAAATTTCCTGACCTATTTCACTATCAAATTTATATAGCTCGATTGAAGCATCTTCCTTTATAGGTGCATTCAGATCGATCAATTTATCATTAACTTTTGCTGCAACAACGTTGCGAGCTAAACCTGGACTGATGCTCATGGCAACGTCATACGAACTTATATCTTTTGGAAATTCTCTTTCAGAACCATCCGGAAAACTTATTTTTATATTCATTTCATTACTCCTTAATTTTTGTATTTTTTGTTTTATGAATTACACATCAAAGGTGTAATAAACGAATATTCAACCTTATGTTGAATCATTCTTGAACCTCCAAAAATTATTAATCCAAAACTTCGTCTTTCTGAGACATTCTTTCAACTTTTCTCACGAAGAATCTGAAGCTTTGAGACTCTTCGTCGAATATCACTGTAAGATTTCCTCAGAGAGACATCACCTGCTTGTTCCTCCCAAAAGAATTCGGGATCTTGGGATCATAGTTACGAAGAAAAACTTCGTATCCAGAATCTGTTAGATACTTTTTCCCGTGAAGGGACTCACGGGTTACAGAAACTTCGTCTTTCTGAGAATTCTCTTAACCTTACATACGAAGAATCTATCCAATATTCATACAGCTTTTCAGTTATTACTTCACAAAATTCTTCCTGCCTGCACCGCCGAAGTCAGACGAAGGCGTGAGAACGACGTGCATGAAACGTCAGAAAGACAACACTTTATTAATGTTAAATTACTTTATTCCGCTGTTTTGGCAATCTTTTCTTCGATTAACTTCACAGCATTATCCAATGCTTTTTGTGGCGTAAGTGTACCGCGCACAACTTTTTCGATCACATGCTCTTCCAAATATTTACGAGTTTCAAACCACTCACTGATCTGTGGTTCAAATGTAGCATATTCCAACTGTTCATAAACCGATGCGATCTCCGGATTACTTTCAATTCTGTTTTTAATGGCTTCTTCCTGGAATGCACTTTTACGAACTGGCATATAATAAGTCAATTCACTCCAGCGAGCAGTCTGCTTAGCATCTGTAAACCATTTCACAAATTCCCAGGCTGCCTGTTCTACCTTTTCTTCATTGGAATCAAATATCACTACATTCGTACCACTAATGATATTCCTTTTGCTTTCCTTAATTGGAATAGCAGAAATTCCCAGGTTAAAATCAATTCCGGTTCTCAACATATAAGCCATCGAAACACTGGAATCTTCATAAAATGCGATCTTACGAGCTGTGAAATCCTTCTGCCCTTCATAGCCCGGAGAAAGATAAGCCGACTTATCTCCATTCAAAAGATTATTCAAATAATCCAACGCTTCCACACCTTCTTTGCTGTTGAAGAGTGGAGTTTTATTATCCGGAGTCATAATTTCTCCACCAGCCTGCAGCAGCAGGTTTTCAAATTGCCAGGCACTTATCTTTATCGTGGTTCCGTATTGATCGATCTTACCATCACCATCCAGATCCTGGGTAAGTAACTTGGATAATCTAGTGAAATCATCCCAGGTAACAGGTGGTTTATTTGGATCGAGATCATTTTGAAATAGAATATCCTTATTATAATATTGAACACGCACGCTCTTATTAAAAGGGAAAGAAACCAATTTCCCTTTCATAGTATTACTCTCAATGAATACAGGATAGATATCTGCTAGATCCTCATCACCAAAATCTGGGTCAGCATCGATGAAATCCTGCACAGGAATTATCACATCACCATCCACAAAATTAGAAATCCAAGCTTCATAAGCCTGAGCCACATGCGGCTGATTTCCGGTTTGAATGGATGCCATTAACTTTTGAGAAAGCGCCGTATAATTTCCCATATTTATTGAATTTACGAAAATGTGGGGATGAGTTTCATTAAATTCATCTACCAGTTCTGCCAGAGCATCACCCAGAGGACCACCCATCGCCTGCCAGAAGATAACTTCTGTCACATCACTTTTAACATCTGTTTTCTTGCCGCAGCTTATCAATAATAAACTTGCAACTGCTATAATTATCAATACATTCTTCATATTAAACTCCAATATATTTATATTTGGCAAATTAATTTGAGGTTATGTAGAGTCAATAATATTTTTAGGTTAGTGTTTATCTGCTGTACTTGGCTTAGCATAGCCAAAGTGAAAGAGTCTGTGCTTGTTTCGAAATCGAAGTCGACAATAACGATAGCGGAGTTGAGAACAGCAGAAGTATATTCATCATTCTGAAGTCCCTGCATCGCGAGGAACTCCATTCTGAAGGAAAATGTTTCGACGTTGTTACATCATCGAGAAGATCCTGAACTCCACATAAATGTGAAGTCCAGTCCAAATTTCTGACAGCTTTGAACTTCAACCTATGATACTCGAGTTCACAGGAGCGCAGCGAAAGTGGACTTGAGAAGAGAAACATCCTGAACTCCACATAAATGTGAAGTCCAGTCCAAATTTCAGGCAGCTTTGAACTCCAACCCATGATACTCGAGTTCACAGGAGCGCAGCGAGAGTGGACTTGAGAAGAGAAACATCCTGAACTCCACTTTCGCTGCGCTCCTGTGAAATCCAGTCTGAAAAGAATTGAAATTGACATCACCAATAGATTCATCAAATTTGATTTTGCATTGAGCTAAGCATAGGAGTTGCAGATGAAACGTGTAGAATACGCGGAAGCAAATACTAAGACCAAACATCCGGCAAAAGTTGTTGTAGCAATTGTAAAAGATGCGAATGGAGAATTCAATCCGATCACCCTGGAGTGGTATATGAAAACATCCATAAAACCTCCCATGTTCGCCATCTCGATCGGGCACTCCCGCTATTCTTATGAATGCCTTCAGCAGAATCGCTATTTCAATCTCTGCTTCCCATCCAAAGAAATGATAAAAGCAACAATTCTGTGGGGAACAAAATCCGGCAGAGACCTGAATAAACTGGAATTAGCAGGGCACGAATGGTTTTCTGGCAGATTGGCTAAATATCCCATTATAAAAGATGCCAAAGCATCCTTCGAATGCCAGGTAGTTACACAAGTGAAAAGCGGTGATCACACCATTTTCGTAGGTGAAGTAAAACACGCCTGGCTGGATGAAGAGAAGGAAGTAATTACGGTGAAGGATTTAATGTAACTCAGACACTCCTGTCTGATTGCACCTAACTCGTTCCAATGGTCACCGTTGGAACGTTGATTATCAGCTTCTGAGGGCAACTATAAGTATTTGTTACGCAGATTAGAAATATAGTTACAACGCAGAGCATTGTAACCAGAATGACACCCGTGTTTAAGTTCACATTCAAGAATGAACATGATACAATAACCTTGCGAAGGTCGAACAAGCAAGAAGTTCGAAAACCTTCGCAAGGTTATTCCTCAAAACACTCTTTTAATACTTCCCTCAATTTCGGATTCATATATAGATCTGATGTATCGAGAAATTCAACGAATTTTGTATGAACATACTTCTCATCTATATAGAGACGTACGAAATATTTGATATTTTGTTTTTTGTTGATCTTAATTATTACGGATTCGCTTTCACCGATTGAGATTTCCGGTTTTTCGATGTTCTTGAAATAGCTGATGAAATGTGTGAAGATCTTATCTAATTCTTTTTGAATAACTTCATCACCAGAAGCAATGCAGTTTTCTGCTACGTATTTGTTCAAGTGATTTCCGATCTGTCCCGAAAATTGTTGATAGGCTGAATTCTGGGCAGTAAATTTGGCTGTTTTTTCATCAGAGTAAATACCAGAGCCATAACTACTGATCTCGTTTTCTACAGATAGATTCCACCAGTAAGGATAGGATTTCAGCTGTTTGTTATGTGAACATGAAGCAAGGAGTGAGAAAATGAGAATTGATAAAATTGACAGTTTTTTCATACAACATCCTATACTAATCTGGTTGAAAACAAGTTTAAAAAGGGCGATCAGAAGATCGCCCGAGTATATTAACTATTTTGTCCTATTTCTATGCCTTTTTTAATGGCTTTGAGATTACCTTCCAAAAGGTCAGGATTTTTCTTTTTTAAGAATGCTGTCAGATCAGCTTCGATCGTTTCATATTTAATAAGGTTCTTTTTGCCGATGATCATGCCAATTGCAACCATGTTCAATACTTTAGCACTTCCAATCTCTTTGGCAATCGTGCTCATGGGAGCGTAGATCGCATCAATATCGTCACGTTCAAGTTTACGCGGACACATATCAGTATTAGCTATCATCAGTCCACCTGGTCTTATTTCAGGTCCGAATTTATCAATCGATGGCTGATTGAGAGCAACAAGAATATCGGGATTTGTAACAAGCGGTGAGGCAATAGGTGTATCGGAGATCACTGTAGAAACATTGGCAGTTCCACCGCGCATTTCCGGTCCGTAAGAAGGCAGCCAGGAAACATTTTTGCCTTCCTGCATGCCAGCTTTTGCCAGGAATTTACCCACTGTAAGTGCACCTTGTCCACCGAATCCAGAACAGATAAGTTCAGTTTTCATTACTTACCTCCTTCTTCGCCTTTATCACGGAAAAGCTTAACTGGGAAGAATGGATACATATTCTCTTTAGCCCATTTCATTGCGTCAAGTGGAGTCATTCCCCAGTTAGTAGGGCAGGTAGAAACGAATTCTACAAAAGTGAAACCACGGTTTTCCTTGTTATATTTTAAAGCCTTCAAAACAGCTCTCTTCGCCTTAATAATATCCTGAGGTGATAAAAGAGAAACTCGCTCTATATAATAAGGAGCACGTAGTGAATCCAGCAATTCACAGGCAGCTATAGGATATCCTATATCCTGCTCATCTCTTCCGTATGGTGAGGTTGAAGTCTTCATCCCTGGAAGTGTTGTTGGAGCCATCTGGCCACCAGTCATTCCATAAATTGCATTATTAACGAAGAAAATAGATATGTTCTCTCCACGATTTGCAGCATGAACGATCTCGGCAGTTCCGATAGCAGCCAGATCACCATCTCCTTGATAAGTGAAGACATGCATATCCGGACGAGCTCTTTTCATTCCTGTTGCTACAGCTGGAGCACGACCATGTGCAGCTTCTGCCATATCAAAATTAAAAAATTTATAGGCAAACACAGAACAGCCAACTGGAGCAACTCCCATCATTTTATTTCGTAAATCTAATTCATCTATAGCTTCTGCAATTAAACGGTGAGAAATGCCGTGAGTACAACCCGGGCAATAAGTGAAATTAAGATCGGTTAATGAATCTGGTCTTTTTGCTATTACTTGCATGATTTCCCCCTACATTCCCTTGATCTTATCTTTAACTTCCTGAGGTGTAAACAGGATTCCACCCACTTTTCCCAGGAATTCAACCGGAACTTTACCTTCTACAGCTAACTTTACATCTTCTATCATCTGACCCAGATTAAGTTCTGTAACTAATATCTTTTTAATTTTGGGTGTAAGCGCATTTCTGATCGCTTCATAAGGATATGGCCAAACAGTGATAGGTCGGATCATGCCGATTTTTACACCTTCTACATTAAGTTCATCAATAGCACTTTTGGCAATACGAGCTGCAGTTCCAAAAGCAACGATCAGGTATTCGCAATCATCTGTGAGTTTGTATTCTTCGTAACGTACTTCGTTTGCTTCAATTTTATCAAATTTCTCGCCAAGATGTATAACGTGTTTTTCCAAAATCAGAGGATCTATTTCTAAGGAGTTGATCTCGTGATGATGACGGTTGGGCTCATCTTGGTTAGGATGAATACACCAGTCGAAATGCTGTTTATCAAGTTCTTCCATTTCTGCTTCAGTTTTGCGCGGTTTAAAATCAACCGGTTCCATCATTTGCCCCAAAAGGCCATCAGATAAAATCATAACCGGTGTACGATATTTATCGCCAAGTTCAAAAGCCAGATCTGCCATATCGGCAAATTCCTGAACTGTGCTGGGAGCAAGAACAGGCATTCTATAATCTCCATGACCGCCACCTTTTGTAGCCTGGAAATAATCACCTTGTGCCGGTTGAATATCACCAAGACCTGGTCCACCACGTTGAACGTTTACGATAACTGCCGGCAATTCAGCGCCAGCCAAATAAGAAATTCCTTCCATTTTCAATGAAATACCAGGAGAAGAAGAAGAAGTCATAACTCTTTTCCCACAACCTGCCGCGCCATAAACCATATTAACAGCAGCGATTTCACTTTCAGCTTGAACAAATGTTCCACCAGCTTTTGGCATCATGCGGCTCATATATTCTATAAGCTCGCTTTGCGGGGTGATCGGATAAGCGAAGTAATGCCTGCAACCAGCTCGAATGGCAGCTTCAGCAACTGCTTCGTTTCCTTTCATCAAAACCTTTTCACCCATTAGATTCCTCCAATTTATATTTTTATTTTTCAATTGTAATTGCTACATCAGGGCAGGTCGTGTAGCAGAGTTTACAGGCAATGCATGCTTCCTGATCGAAGCATTCTGCATAATGGTAGCCTTTTGCATTGATGTCTTCAGAAAATCTAATGATCTTCTTGGGACATGCTACAATACACAATCCACAGCCTTTACAGTATTTAGGATCAACGGTCATTCTCGCCATTTTAAACTCCTTTATTTTTATTATTTATTTTCAAAGATAAATTTTAAGATAAAGCGCAAATGTCAACAGATATATTTTTACTAAAATTAAGATTTGGTTGCAGTTAAAAGAGTTTTATATGGTTAAATAATACATGTTATGTTTATGATTGAAATTAGGTTGAAACTATCCCAGAGATAGATTTTTCTATTAACTCCGTAACATAAAATATAGTTTTTATAAAGATAACGATTTTGAATATATTGAAGCAAGGATTATGTTTGGAAATCATCCAAAAGTTTTATTCGAGGATTATGATATATTAAGCAATGTTTCTAAAATAACATGCGAGGATTTTTCTTTAATCTAAGAATTCCTCGATGCTCTGCATCGGGGTGTCCGAACTTTCTCCCCTGATTTAGGGGAGATGTCCGATAGGACAGTGGAGTAAATACTGAAAATTCGATTTTCAGCTTGCTGAAATAAAGTTGGCGAAATACCCCTTGGCTTTGCCACGGGGATAGCTAGTTTTAAGAATTTTCTTTATTAAAAAAACAACCTAAGCTTTCCAAACATTCGAATGATCCCGAAAAGGGAACAATCTGAAATTTATTTTCTTGATAACATTGAGAAAGATTATTTCTCCAAAAAAGTTCTAAAAAATTCATCCTGTTTCAGTAAGCCAAAAGCACCATTTTTGCAGGATTCTTCATCATATTTCTGCACAGAATCAGCATTATATTTGGGATTATAAATAATAAATGGAATAGCATCATGAGTATGAGTACGGATTTCACAAGGTGTGGCGTGATCCGGTAATATTGCGATTGTAACGTCTTCAGCCATTTTCGCAGTTTCTTCCATCACATACTTCACAACTCGTTTATCCAGATATTCCAGTGCTTTTATCTTCAAGTCTTCGTCTCCAGCATGACCGGCTTCATCGGTAGCTTCTACATGCAGATAGACAAAATCATGATTTCTAAGAGCATTTACAGCCGCTTCGGCTTTACCTTCGTAATTTGTATCTGTGAGTCCGGTTGCACCTTCCACTTCGATTACATCCATTCCGGCAAAAACACCTAACCCTTTGATGATATCCACTGCAGAGATCGCAGCGCCGCTAATACCATATTTTTCGTTCAGCGTTTTCATCTGCGGTTTGTAACCAGATGACCAAAACCAGACAGAATTTGCAGGATCTTTGCCTTCTGCAATTCGTTTCTTATTTATAGGGTGATCATTTAAAAGTTTTTGAGATTTCAGAATCAAATCATTCAGAAGATCAGCTGTTTTTTTACCTTTTTCACTTGTGGCTTCTATCATTACATCTTTAAATGGAGTTCCGGGCACGTCGTGGGGTGGAGTGAATTTCAGATCGTTATTTCCACCTTTTACAACCAGCAAATGCCTGAAGCTGATCCCGGGATGAAACCTTATCTTGTCAGTTGCTAATTTCTCATTTAAGAAATCGATGAGAACATGAGATTCTTCTGATGAAATGTGACCGGCAGAATGATTTTTGATCTTTTCATCTTCAATGCAAAGCAGATTACAACGCATAGCCAGATCACCTTCTTCAATATTTACTCCCATGCTGGCACCTTCCAGCACTCCTCTGCCCTGGTACACTTTATAAACATCATAACCCAGAACAGCAAGATTTGCTACTTCACTACCGGGAGGCATATCTAACGGAACAGATTGAAACATTCCTGTCTTCCCCATCTTTGCCAGTTTATCTATATTTGGGATATCCGCTGCCATTAAAGGAGTTTTGTTTCCCAGTTTTGCAATCGGTCTATCTGCCATTCCGTCACCCAGAATTATAATATATTTCATACTTTCCTCATCTTTTCAATTTTATTCTTTCAATTACGAAATTATATAAATAAGTTATTTAAGCAAACAAAAAAAGATTTTACCATTTATTATAGAAACCGACCTTCATTCCAAACAAATCGAAGGTCGGCTAGTTAATGCAGATCGATTATTTAAAAATTTAAATTTTAAGAAGTTTATGTTTCTTTTTTTTATTGTTTTCTGTTTCAGTAATTTCCCTGCAAACTTTCTCTACTTCTCTAAAATTAACCTTACCGCTTCCCATCATAGGAATATCATCCAATACGTGGAATTCTTTGGGAATTGCAATCCCAGGAAGATCATGAGCCATTTGTTTAAGAACTTTTCGTTTATCAAATTCACCCGTAGTAACAGCTGCTACAACATCTGCACCTTTAGTTGGATTGGGTACATCAACCACACAGCAAATCACATCTTCCGGTAAATATTTATTCAAGATTTCCTCAACATGAACTAACGACACCATTTCACCACCAACTTTTACAAATCGTTTTAAGCGTCCTTTATGCCAAAGGTATCCTTCTTCATCCAGCAACCCCATATCACCAGTATCGTACCAGCCTTTCCGAATGCGCAGAGATGTCTCTTCCAGATCACCCAGATAGCCCTTCATTACCAGATCACCTTTTACCAGGATCTTGCCAACTTGTCCTGCTGGTAATTCATCATCTGTGTCCACATCAAGTATCTTTACTTCTACTCCAGGAATTGGTTTTCCAATGCTACCAAATTTACTTTCTCTTATAGTATTTATTGAAATTGCAGGGCTTGTTTCCGTTGTTCCGTAGGCATCATGGATCTTAAGGTTATGCTTTTCCAAAAATCCATCATAGATCTGATGAGGTAATGTATCAGCACCGGATAATGCAAACTGCATAGAATCAAAGTCACCTGGTTGAGATTTTTTGAGATACCCATAATAGAAAGATGGTGTTCCTGCCATAAGAGTAACTTTATATTTTTTTATGAGACCACAAATTATCTTATAATCCAACGGATTGGGATATGCAACTATGGTAGAACCTAATATAATTGGAAGCCAGTAATCTGCTGTTAATCCAAAAACATGGAATAAAGGTAGATTTGCCAGAAAAACGTCATTTTCGTCCAGGTCTATGATCATTGGAATACTATCTACATTGTGTCCGATATTTTTGTGCGTAAGTTGAACAGCTTTTGGTTCCTTCTCACTTCCACTGGTGAACAATATAACAGCTGTTTCGTCATCATCACCATGGTGGACATGTTTTTTTATGCTTCTCGCTGAAGATTTTGCTTTAAAAAGAGCAGGAAGCTTGTCAGTAAGTTTGATCGTTGCTACGATATCTTCCAGGAAGATCATACCATCAATAGGCTCTATCTTCAATTTTTCAAGAAGTTTCTTACTCGTTAGTATTGTTTTAAAACTACATTTTTCCTGGGCATAATAGGAGTTTTCTATAGCACCGGTAGCATAGTTTATCATTACAGGAATCTTTCCAGCCATTAGAGTACCCATATTAGAAAGGATACAACCTGCCGAAGTAGGAACCATGATTCCTACATACTTACTATTGATCTTTTTAAAACGCTTT
>Ga0164318_10005808_pt1 | contig 11938 bp, 10 predicted proteins | sample GuaBasSedimGuay9_FD_113734 | JGI IMG/M metagenome (GOLD analysis project Ga0164318, IMG submission 113734) | Subseafloor sediment microbial communities from Guaymas Basin, Gulf of California, Mexico - Guay9, Core 4571-4, 0-3 cm | ecosystem: Environmental > Aquatic > Marine > Hydrothermal vents... | reverse complement strand
TCAAATACGAATTTTATTAATTATTTTGTTTTTCTTGATTAAACAGATAAATTTATCATCAATTCTGAGATAAGTATATTTTGTCGCAAAATCCCCGGGTGTTATTAATATCTTATTATCACACTTTATAATATCGGTTGTGTGGTAGTGTCCCAGAATAAAAATATCATAATTGTTTTTTTTACAAAAGTCGAGATACGGGTTAATAGGGTGAATGGGGTTACGTTCATGGGAAGAGGCGAATTTTATAATGTTGAAGAGGATGTCCTCGGGAATCGTGCGTGCTAAAACATAAAATATATGAGATTTGGATAACCAGTTTATAAGGGATATCCATCTACTCCCCTTAAAGAATATATCTCCGTGGCTGAGGAATAGTCGTTTATTGCCATATTTGATTTCTCTTTTGAATCGTATAAAATCGATACCGTAGGATTTCAAGCAGTTACCGAGCCAGAAATCGTGATTACCACTAAAAACAGATATTTTAATACCTCTTCGAGTGCATTTATGCAGTAGTTCTAATATGTATTTATCTCCAAAAATAAGTTTATTCCCTTTTCTAAGGTAGAAATCAAAAAGATCGCCGAGAATATAAAGGTGAGCACCGGATTCTATTCCGTTAACAAAAGTGATAAAATTTTCTCTTGCAATTTCAGGTTTCAGTGAAGATGTCGGGCCGAGATGTACGTCCGATACTATATAAATCATCTTTCTCAAATCGGATTGAAATGATTGTGGGATAATTCCGCTTCTCTTATTATGGATTGGATATCCGCAGAGCGAAGGATTCCGTTGTCGACAAGTATATTGCCGTCTACAATTGTATAGGTGACATTATCACGATTCATTGAATAAATTATCGAGTTGAATATACTGTTTTCATCGTAAAATAATGAATGGACATTGGGTTTTAAAATTGTTATATCCGCTTTTTTCCCTATCTCCAATGTTCCTATTTCTTTCTCCATACCTAATGCTTTTGCACCACCGGCAGTTGCCAATCTAAAGATTTCTTTTGCATTCATCGATTCTGGTCCCAATCTCACTTTTTGGATAAGACCGGCGAGTTTCATTTCATTGAATATATTGAGATTGTTATTGCAAGGAGGTCCATCTGCACCGAGTGATACATTAATCCCTTTTGTCAGCATTTCCGGTATCTTCGCAGTACCGCTTCCGAGCTTGAAATTGGCGGTTGGACAGTGCAGAACATTTACTCCGTTGCTTTTCAAAATATCGTATTCGTAATCATTTAACCAGATGCAATGAGCCAGTCGCAATTTTTCATTACACAGTCCTAGTTTCTCAAAATATTCGATATTTCCGTATCCGGTTTGTTGTTTTACTATTTTCGTTTCCTCTATGTTTTCCGCTGCATGTGAATGGACGGGTATATCATATATGTCGGACATTTTTCTTATTTCCAGAAATAATTCTTTCGTGCATGAAAGCGCAAAACGAGGTGTAAGAACATATTTAATCCTTCCGTTATCTGTATCGTTCCATTTTTTATAAAGTGTTTCGCTTTCTGCCATTAGAAAATCGATATTTTTAGCAAGTATATCGTTCCCCGTATCCATAAGCATGTTGCCCATAGAAGCCCGTATTCCCATTTCATAAACGGCTTTGAAAGATGCGTCCGTATGAAGTACCGTTTCCATATCCTGGATTGTCGTTGTCCCCGAGAGCAATAGTTCGGCAATACCGAGACGAGCCGAATCGTAAAGTGTTTTTGCCGTATGCTGGGATTCAAATGGTAGAATGTATCGATTTAACCAATCGAGAAGGGAAACATCTTCAGCCATATTTCTGAAGATTGTTTGAGCGAGATGGACATGCGTTTGTATAAAACCGGGTATTGCAATCATTCCGGCGGCATCTATTATTCTGTCGGTCTCTGGTGTGGATATATTTTCTTCGATTTGCTCTATTATGTCGTTGTTTATCAGGATATCCCCCTTAAAGGGAGCTGTTTTGACATCCTTTATAACGGTTGCATTTTTAATCAAAATTTTCATGGCTATAGGATAAATTAAAATTGTTCACATGTCAAATAAAAAATCACTTGAAAAATATAATTCTATTTGATATAATAAAACTATGAATATTAAACTTGATAAAGATTTGATTCCGGTAACGATTTACACGGATCTACCTGTAAAGATTCAAGGTTTTGTACATGTTATCAAAAGCGCGAGATTGAGTGACATGCTTAAATCGACATTTACAAAATCTGAGTTTATACCTATTACCGATTGTAGCATAACTGATCTGAAAACAGGTAAAACGTCAAAGGTTGATTTTATATTGTTGAACAGGAATCATATTGTTATTATTTACGAAAATAAGGGTTAATTCAAACAAAGGTAGTGTTATGAAAAAAGTATTACTTTTTGCGGTAATAATGGGTTTGATACCCGTTTTTTTATTTCCGAACGGGAATTCTTCAAAGTATTGGATTTACTTCAAGGACAAAGGAATTAAAAATCAACAGCAGTACAGAAATGCAATAACAAGATTGAAAAACAGTTACAATACTCATGCGCTTGCAAGGCGTAAAAAATTAAAAGGGCAAAATCCCTTTGACTACACGGATCTGCCTGTTTGCTCGGATTATATTTCAATCTTGAAAGGGAAGGGGATAAAAATACACAGGATGTCCAATTGGTTGAATGCTGTTAGTGTCACATTGAACAGTAACCGGATTAATGAAATAAGCGGCTTATCTTTTGTTAAGGAAATTGTTCCGGTTAGAAAATATATCTTAAAAAGGAGCAATGAAAGTAAAATTGCAAGACCGAAAAATGCTCGTGTAATGTATTCTACGATAAACTGGGATTACGATTATTGGTATAGTGTAACTCAGATAAGCAAGTTGAATATCCAGCCAATTCATCATAAAGGTTTTAACGGGGCAGGAGTGAGAATAGCGATATTAAGTACGGGATTTGAGTTAACACACCAATGTCTTGCATCGATTCAAAATAATATTATGGCAAAAAGAGATTTCTTATATAACGATACCATAGTTTCCTATGATCCTGCTCAAGATTCAATAGACGAAATCGAAGAGGGAACTTCTGTACTTTCCATAATAGGCGGGTATTATCCGGGAACCTTCATAGGACCTGCATTTGCATCTAATTTTATACTTGCAAAGATTAAAAAAGCAGGTGTTATCGATACAACAGATGAGGATAATTGGATAGCGGCATGTGAATGGGCTGACAGTATGGGGGCTGATATTATATATAGTGATATAGGGATTAACTATTGGTATACACAATCACAAATGGACGGTAATACATGTGCCATAACAAAGGAAGCTGATCTTGCCGCTTCGAAAGGCATCCTTGTAGTACAACCCATTGGTAATAAGTACAACTCAACATATATGCTTGCACCTGCGGACGGGGATAGTGTTTTGACAGTTGGTGCTACGGATAATGATGACAAATATCTTGCCTCCTTATCTATTGCCGGTCCTACTGCTGACGGACGTATAAAACCCGATGTAGCTACATTGGGGGAAGATGTCGTTTATGCGGCATCAAAGGCTTTAACAGTTTATGATACGGCGACCGGCAATGTTGATACAACGATAGATGTTGATACTACTTATCTTCAAAGTGATGGAACGGAGTATGCTGCTGCGATGATTGCGGGAGCATCGGCTCTACTGCTACAATCTCACCCGAAATGGTCTCCCATACAGGTGAAAAATGCACTTGCAGAATATGCATCGAATATTTCATCACCGGATAATGAAATAGGAGCGGGGATACCGGACTTATACAAATCATATAATCTCGGATCGGGTTCAATGAATGGCTGGAGAATTATTGTCAATAACGATACTATACCTTTTAGTGATGATACAACAATCCCGGAAAATAAATCCGTTATTTTCGGTAATGTACCGCAAATCGGAGATCTTGTCTCGCATTACACTGACCTTGATACCGCAAATTGCCTTTATGTGAAAATAGATTCGGGGCTTTACGTGGGGGATAGTTCGAGAATAAGATTGATTGATTATACGGGAACGATTATAGATTCATTCATGATAGGAGGTGGAGGTTTATATTATAAGTCTCCGGATTCCATGCGAATGACTGATATAATACCGCAGAGTAACGATTACCCTTCCGGAATATATATCACTGCACTTTCCAATGATGCGGACAGTTTTTACGACTATGTAAAAGTTTCAAACATTAATTCCGGAGAGTCCATAACGGATACTATTAATCCGGAGCTAACGAATATCATAGGTAAAATTTATCCTAATCCCGTATCTATTGAAAGTAATAATGAAATGATTATTCCCTTTGTTATGGGGAATGCTTCCCTTGTCAGATTTTTTGTGTACAGTATGTCCGGAAAGCAATTGTATAAGAGGGAGATAGGCGAATTGAAACCGGGAAGATATGATAATGAACGCAGTGCAATACATTGGGATATGACAGATAACAAAGGGAGGAAAGTAAAGCCTGGTATATACTATATAATTGTCAATGACGGAATTCACAACAGTATAAAAAAAGTTGCTATTACAAAATAATGAAGCGTTTATTTTTGCTTATAGTAGCTTTTCCCGGGCTTTTGTTTTCGTTTCAATCCGGAAATTTGAAAACTCTGGTAGAGGTGGGATGTAGAACCGAGATTTCTTCTTTAATTTCGGATAGTTTGCATTTCGATTTGTTCCTCATACGCTCTAAGTACTCAGGAGATTTATCGGATAATATCACTATTTTCCTTCAAGGTGAATATTCGACATTCGGTGATATTACAACATTCCCGTATTTTAAAACGAGAGGAGGGAAATTATATTTAAGAGATGCGCTATTCATATTTAAATTACAAAATTTCGGAGTTAATGTCGGGCGTTTTGTTCCGAATTTGAATTACATGCTATCACAATCGATTTTAGAGCTACCAACGGTTCATTATTCCATCGTAAACGAAAGATTCCTAAATAACAGAATTGACGGTATTGAGGGTGATTATTCTATGACCGTTCCATATAATAAAATCAGATTAAATATGACCTTCGGGGAATATAACGGATATAAGTATAAATCGGTTTCCATAAATGATGCAGTGGGAGAGAATGCTGTGTTTTCCCTATATGCAGGTTCTCGAGATACTCTATGGAGCAAATTTAACGATTATATTATGGGAGGGTATTCTAATTTTAGATTTGGTCCGTTTTCTATCATAGGTGAAATAGGAAAACATCAAACTCCTACTGGCGGGAATCTGTTTTATTCGATATACGGAATGTTAAAATTCAGAAAGTTATGGTTTGGTTTTCTTTTCGATTCATACGGAAACAATTCTGAAATTGCCACATCAGCCGATTTTTGGATAGTCGAAAACAGATTTGATATTAATGCCAAATATGAGATAAACTTAAATAAAAATAACAAATTTTATCTTTTACTTAAAGGAATAATATAATGGGGAAAGAAAAAATACTTAATGAATTTTCAAAAAGTACTCTGGAGATTTTTAAAGAGGCAAAAGAAATAGCCTTGGAGCATGGCGGAAAAATGAGTCCTTATCATTTGATGGCTGCATTTTTATCCGAAGAGAATAACCTATTACGACACTTTATTCCTATTAGAAAAATCGGGAGTGCTTTGAGATCTGAAAAGATGATTGGGAAGAAAAGGGTTTCAAACACAATTATAATTACAGAGAATATACAATCAATATTGAAAAGAGCCGTTAAGATTAAGCAAAAAAATAAAAATAAAAAAGTAACTCCCCCCGAATTGTTTTTAGCCCTTGCAGAAGATAAAAAGATATCGGAACTATTAAAGTCATTTAATATAAATTTGAATAAATTTAATGCGGAAATGACGAAAATAGGATTTGATGAGCAAAAATACAATAAAATCAAACGGCTGAACCTGTTGGATAAGTATATAGAAAGGAATATTCCGGGGCAATGCAAAGCGAGAAAGAAAGTTATGAGTGTATTGAGAATGGTAAAACTGGGATTGGATATTAAACCGGAGCGTCCTGATGGCGTATTTCTGTTTTTAGGTCCCGTAGGAACGGGGAAGTATTCCATGGCAAAAGCCATTGCAAAATATTTTTCCGATGGTAAGTTCAACTTGCTTAATTTTGATATGAATCTTTATCAGGATGCATGGGATTTTGATAAATTCCTGGATATTCTTTCTCACAACATAAGATCGATAAACGGAGATAAAAGCGAAGAAGGAGTGATTGTATTTAATAAAATTGATCTTACTCACCCGTCTATTGTAAATTTTATGGTGGATGCGCTCGGGAAAGGGCGTTTTCCCGGCACAGACGGTCAGATCCATTTATTTTCCAAATACACTGTGATATTTATACCTTCCGACAAACTATCGAATAAGCATGCAAAAATCGGTTTTATAAATTCAAAGGGAGAGATTAACTACGAAGATTATTTAAGGGGGATATCAAAACCGCTACTTTCCATTGTAGATGATGTAGTGGTTTTTAGAAAATTAGAGCCGATTGAGCTGGCAAAGGTTGCTAAAAGAAATGTAAAAGTGGTTCTCAATCGTATTTCGAAGGAATACAACATGAAAATAAAGTATTCGGACGATGTTATAAAACACATTGCTGAAGTGTCATACGATAGGGAGATGGGAAGGAGAGGAGTAAATAAAATGATTGACGAGTATATTTCGTTACCTATCGTCAATCTTTTTGTACAAAAAGGGATTTCTAATATTTATATCAATGTTAAAAACAGGAAAATAGTTCTGGAATACGGAGATGGGAAAAGAAAATAATTTGGATGAGTTAAGAGATAGTTTGATTGGAATACTATCTCAAGGCAAAAGTAAAAAAGAGATAGAAAAATTTTTGTTTTTGCATGAAAATGGTGAAATAGGGACTTTTTTTGATAAGAGCATCGTAAACATCAATATGGTTCTTTCCGAAGATGGAACAAAAATCATTAATATATACTCTAATTTGATTTTTGATATTGCTATTGAGCAGAAACTACTTTCTTATCTTCTACAATTGAATAGCCAAAGTCTGACCGGAGCCTTTAACATTATCACTAATGAAGAAGGAACAAGAGGAATTGTTTCATTCTCATTCGCTTACATGATCAATGAAGTGGATAGGGATATTTTTATTAAATCTTTTTTTACCGTCGGACAAATTGCCAATTATTATGCTAAGGAAATCAAATCAAAATTCGGCGGTTTAACAATAAAGGAATACATAGAATCGGAAGGGAAAAATATTGGGGAGGAAGCTGCTAAAAAACCGAACAAAGGGAAGAGTGAACGATCAGAGATTAAGGAGATCTGGGAATAGATTCTTTAAGAATTCAATCATTTTCCCATAATGGGAACCTTTCCAATATAATCTTCCGCACTTAGGGCACTTTCTAAATGAATTGAAATTTTCTTTAACAAATGGTGGGAGATTATCAATGTCATTTTCAGTAGCCTCTTCAAGTTGTATATTACAGATTGAGCAACGGGTAAAAGGTCGAGCATTTTCAATGATACGAAATTCCTTCTCAAGTGTTAGCAATTTTTCTGATAATGAGCCGTGCTTTAGCAAGAAAACATCATTCAATTTTTCATTGGAAGTAAGATAAATGCGACTTTTATCCCTTCTCTTGTATCTTGCATATTCGGTGTCATAGCCTAGAAACCTGAGCCATCTTGCAACATCATAAAGCATCATATCGCATGAAAATTTAAGATTCATAAAGCGATAGCTCCTCTATTTTCGATTCATATTTATTGTACAATATTTTGATTTTATTTTCCAATTGTTTTTTTTCTCTCACAAGATTATTAAGTTTATTGTAGTCCGAATTGTTTCGAGGATCTGCAAACTTCCTATCTATTTCACTTATTCTCTTTTCTATTTCATCGATTTCATTTTCAATTTCTCTTATTGAAGCCTTTATAATGCGGACCTGTCGTTTTCTGTCAGGTTTTTTCCCGGATACCGGTTTTCTTTTTTGTATCGGTGTAATAATCTCATTGAAAGCAGTATCAATGCCGGAGACATCAAAGGTTTCAAGATTACCGTCTTTAATAAAAATAACATCTGTAGCTACATTTTTAATTAGCGATCTGTCGTGTGAAGTAAATATAATGGTTCCGGAAAAAATATTTAACATATTGATTAGATATTTCACCGATTGTATGTCAAGGTGGTTTGACGGTTCGTCGAGTAAAAGCAAATTAGGTTTTTCCACAGTAAGTTTTAATATCATGTATTTTGCCTTCTCGCCTCCGCTAAGATCGCTCCATTTTTTTTCTATGTCATCGGCAAAAAAACCGGCAAGAGCTAATTTAGAACGTGCTTCGCCGATAGTGAAATGTTCCGTATCATTAAGAAATATCTCGAGAAGTGTTTTTTCATTTTCGATAAAGTGAAAATCTTGCCTATAGTAACCTATATTGATATTACTTCCTTTGATTATGTTACCGGAAGACGGTGTAAGTTCACCGTTTATCAGTTTAAGAATGGTTGTTTTACCCGCACCGTTTTTACCGATTACTGCTATTTTTTGACCGGCATATACGTTAAAATTAATATTGGAGAGAATCTTACGGGAGCCATAACTGAAGGAGAGATTCTCAATATGCAAGACCTTATTCCCGCTTCTGAAAGTTTCATTCCATTTGAATGCCGGTGCAGAATGTTTTTTGGGGAGTTTGATGTGCCTCAATTTCTCCAGTCTTTTTATTCGAGATTGAGCCTGTTTTGTGTTTTGTCCCGCTATATGTTTTCTAATAAATTCTTCTGTTTCTTTTATATACTCTGTTTGTTGTTTGTGCATCTTTATGAGTCGTTGCCTTTCATGCTCGTATTCTGTTTCGAATTTATCATAATTTCCCTTATAAATTTTTATCGCTTTGTTCTCTATATAGTAGATATAATTTACACAATTGTTTAAAAATTGGCGATCATGACTCACAACTATAAATGTCCCTTTATAGGATTTGAGAAAATTTTCAAGAAAAATTATGCCTTCGATGTCGAGGTGATTAGTGGGTTCGTCAAGAAGAATTATATCGGGTTCGCTCAAAAGTATATGTGCAAGGAGAATACGGCTCTTTTCTCCGCCGCTTATTGAGGATATTTTTTGCTTTTTCAATTCTTCTGATATGTTAAGAAAATAACAAACTTTGCCTACTCTCGATTCGATAAGATTGCCGCCGAGATGTTCAAATTGTTCATTAAGAAGATGTTGTTTTATCGAATCTTTTTCGGATTCCATTTCTTCTTTTAAATTTAAAAGTTTTTCAAAACTCAAAAGCATATATTGATAAACGGTAAGTTCTTCCGGTAATATGGGAATTTGGGGAAGATATCCTATCGTTTTATTTTTTATTCCAGCTATTTCTCCCTTTTCAAAATACTCATTTCCCGAGAGAATATTAAGGAGAGTCGTTTTTCCCGATCCGTTGACGCCAATCAAACCGATATGTCTCCCATCGGGAATGGAGAATGAAACATTGTTGAATATCTCATTTACTCCGTAGCTCTTTGTTAATTTACTAATCATAATCATGGAAGGAATATAGCAGAAAACATGTTATAAATCAATAAGGAGATAGATAGTACATAATATAAAATATGAAAAATATTCTATTGAATCCGGTTATAATTGTAACATCAGTCATTAAGATTTAATGTTGAAAATATTTTAATAATATGATACTATCTCCCATTGGAGGTAAACATGTGTGGTTTTTTCGGTATAGTGTTTAAAGAGCGAAATGATAATTTAGGTAGGATACTAAATAAGGCAGGTGAAAGACTAAGCTATAGAGGATACGACACGGCAGGTATTGCAGTTTTTGATAAAAATGCTAGTTACGATATATTCAAAGACAAGGGAACTATAGAAGAGGTATCTGAAGAGTTTGAATTTGGAGAAAAAGGCGGTTATAAAGGAATTATACAACTCAGATGGGCGACTTTCGGAGCTCCATCGAAAGCGAATGCACAACCCCATGCAGATTGCAAAGGTGAAATTGTAGGCGCTCATAATGGGAATATCGTAAACACACACGGTTTGATAAAGGAACTTCGTTCCCACGGGCATGATTTAAAGGGAACCAATGACGGCGAGATGATAATTCATATTCTCGAAGAGGAGATGGCGAATACGGGTGATTTTAATAAAGCAATAATAAATACAAATACCAGGCTTAACGGAGATTATGCCTTTATTGCCACCCCTGTGAATAGCGATAAAATGTATGCGGTAAAAAAGGGGTCATCTCTTTTCCTCGGGATTGCAGATGGTTATATATGTGCATCCAGTGATTTGATTTCCATTCTCGACCACACAGACAGTATTATACCTATTCTTGATAATGAATATGTGGAGTTTACTTACAATCATTATGAGATAAAATCGTTGTTGGATGGTAACAGAATCGAAAGAAAACCTGAAATAAACAATCTTAATGTCGAAGAAATAAAACTGGACGGATATAGTCATTTCATGGAAAAAGAAATATTCGAATCTCCTCAAAAATTCCGTAATTTATTGGATGTGGTAGAAAAACACGATGCGTATAAAAAGGCTATCGAAGCAATTAAAAATGCGGAGAATATCTATTTAATAGGTTCGGGAACGAGTTATCACGCAGGTAGATTGGGAACATACTATTTTTCAAAAATAAACGGTTTGAATATCAATGCGACATTTGCTGCCGATTTCATTGAAAGGTATGGTTCTTGTATAAAGAATGGAGATGTACTTATTGCTGTTTCGCAGAGCGGAGAGACAAAAGATGTCAAGAATGCCGTAGATTATTTTAAAAATAGAGTAAATGGGACGGTAATGGGTGTCGTAAATGTTCTTGGTTCTACACTTGCCTATAATGCCGATATTGTTTTACCAATAGTATCCGATATTGAGATCAGCGTTCCTGCAACTAAAACATTTATAAATCAATGCGGCGTATTTTTATATCTCGCGATGGCTTATGCAGGAAAGAGTACCGACAGTATGAGGGAGATACCGTCACTTATTGAAGATTTTCTCAAGCAAGAAAAAAAACATCTCGAAAAACTTGCAGAAATATTGAAGAACGAGAAGGATGTACATGTTCTTGGTTACGGTATTATGTATCCCATTGCAATGGAAGGGGCATTAAAGATGAAGGAGGTTATGTATATTCATTCGGAAGGCATGTATTCCTCAGAATTCAAACACGGTCCCCTCGCCATTGTTTACGATAATTATCCCGTTATATTTCTTGCCACCGGAGAAGATAAGGATATGATAATTTCACATATCAATGAGGTGAAAACCAGAATGGGAAGTGTATATACGTTTGCTCCGTACGATAAAGAGATAGAGGAGATTAGCGACTACTTCATACCGCTTGATAATGCGGAATACTATACGTCACCCATACTTGCAGGAATAGGTTTACAGTTACTTTCGTATCTTATCGGAGTCAAAAACGGAAGAAATCCCGATAGACCGAGAAATATATCGAAGACAATTACCGTAGATTAATCATATCTTTTTTGTAAGCCAGTATTTTTTTCTGTAATAAAGAAAAAGGATAATGAACTCGGAAATCACAGAAAGATCGATTGCAATCCAAATAAAAACTATATTGTTTTTGAAAATGATAGAAAAAAGCCATGCTAATCCGAGTTTAATTCCCCAATTGGCAATCAAAGAAGAGATCATGGGTGGTTTTGTATCTCCGGAGCCCTGAAAAGCACTTCTAATCATCATATTCGCAGCTACCATTAAGATTATGGGCGAGATAAAACGGAGATAACTCGTTCCCGTGCGTACTACACCCGGATCACTATTAAAAAGCCTTATGATATGAGAGGCAAATATAAAGAAGATAATAGAGAACAGAACCTGAATCCTCATACCAAGATTTGTAGAATGCCATACAGTGCT
>Ga0164318_10005807_pt1 | contig 11939 bp, 9 predicted proteins | sample GuaBasSedimGuay9_FD_113734 | JGI IMG/M metagenome (GOLD analysis project Ga0164318, IMG submission 113734) | Subseafloor sediment microbial communities from Guaymas Basin, Gulf of California, Mexico - Guay9, Core 4571-4, 0-3 cm | ecosystem: Environmental > Aquatic > Marine > Hydrothermal vents >... | reverse complement strand
TGGGAAATTCCCGCGCAAGAAGCATTTATTTTCGACATCCTAGTGCAAGTTGCCACGCTGGCAGCCGTCTTCGCTTACTTTTGGAATGACCTTATAAGCATTGTCACCGCCACACTTCAAGGCATTCTAAAACGCAAACCATTCCAAGAGCAAAACTCTCGCTTGGGATGGTATTTGGTGCTGGCCACCATTCCCGCTGGAATAGCCGCCTTGCTTTTCAAAGACACCCTAGAAGAAGCCTTCAGCAATCCCAAATGGGCCGCGTTTTTCTTATTGGGAACAGCCATCATATTAATCATCGCCGAGCAATTCAAAAAACGCACCCGTCAGTTTGAAGAAATAGCCTGGCTAGACGCCCTTTGGATAGGTCTCTTCCAAGTTTTGGCCCTCTTTCCTGGCGTAAGCCGCTCGGGAGCAACCATCACGGGAGGCATGTCCCGCAAACTCAAACGCCCTGCTGCTGCCCGTTTCTCGTTCCTCATGTCCGTGCCCATCATGCTTGCCGCCGGCCTCCTCGCCACCCTAGACCTGCTCCAAGCCCCCCACCTTTTCACCAATTTCCCCGTCTATCTGGCTGGATTTTTCACCGCGGGCATAGTTGGTTACCTCTCCATTCGCTGGCTATTGCGCTACCTCTCCAATCGCTCGCTTTACATCTTTGCCATCTTTTGCGCTTTGCTGGGATCAGCCGTTTTAACCAGTATTTACCTCTAACTCTATCAAGTTATGTTGGCTATGCGAAAGATTTTTCTTTTTATCCTCATTTTCAGCGCCACTGTCGGTTGCGCGGCAAACGCCACTTCAACGGTTACGCCGCCAATAGCACCATCTCCTACGCCAGAGCCAATTGTCGTGGCCGTCTCTCCTGTTTTGGGGAATTTTTGGGGAGAAATACTCCGCGCCTGTGCCTGGGGACAACCCCAAACCTTGTTGCTAACCGAAGAAGCGGCATCCCTTTACCCAGACGTATCTAACGCAGATTTGACGTTGTGGTGGGGAAACCCGAACGATTATCCACTCCTCAGCGAGCCGGGCGTGTTTGCCACTTCTCTGGGCGAGGAGAGTCTGGTCATTATTGTTCACCAAGACAACCCATTAACCAGCCTCACCGCGCAAAACCTCCAAGACATCTACAGCGCACAGGTGCAGACCTGGCGACAGGTTACAGCACAAAACGCTCTGGGAGAGATTCAGGTTTGGATTTATCCCAATGCTCATCCTTTGCGTCACGCTTTCGATCAAGTCATTCTCCCCCAAGAGAACCTCACTTCTTACGCTCATTTGGCCCCATCCCCAGAGGCCATGCTAGAAGCCGTTCGAGAAAACCCATCTGCCATTGGCTACGTGCCGAGACAGTTTCTAATTGCGGGCACTAATGTTAAAGAAATACCCCTCCAACCGCGGTCAGAGGGGTTTAGACAGCCAATTTTGGGAATTGCCGCAGAAGAGCCTGGGGGAAATCTGGCCGAATTGCTGCTTTGCCTGCAAATCAATTTTCCCTAAATCTCCGCTTCAAGCAATACTTCTTTGATAATTTGAACCAGTTTCTCTGGCGTGGTGGGTTTGGTTAAGTAGCGCGTGGCTCCCAATTCCTTGGCTTTGATTTGTTTTCGGAAGTCGGTTATTGCGCTTAGTACAATGACTGGCGGAAGGGGAAATATCATGGTTTGCAAGGCCAGTAAAACATCAAAACCTGAGCGTTCTGGCATCATCAAATCTAAAACAATGACATTAAAGGGTTCATCGGCTACGTAATTAGCACGCGCACAATCTATAATTTCATTCCACGTTCTTGCGGTCGTTACTCGGAATCGCTTCCGCTCTAATACCAAACGAACCAAATTAAGCGTATCTTCTTCATCGTCTATCACAAAAACATGATCTCGGCTTGCTAATATCATAAGCTTATCCCTTTCTTAAATCAAGCGTTTATTTCTTTGTAGTGTAACATAGTTTTTTGCTCATCTGTAAAAAATGTGCAAGGGCGACATAAATGTCGCGCTACGTTCCGTAACGCAAGATTTATCTTGCCCTTTTGCACAAATACTACGCAAGAGCCTAGTTTTTAAGTTTGGCAGTTAGATAGTTAGGTAGTAAGGTGCGTTGCACTTGTAGTCCAAAGTGCATTGCACCTGATAGTTGAGTAGTTTGGTGCATTGCACCTGATAGTTGGGTAGTTTCGCGGTTCACCTATCCCCAATCCTTGGTCTCCCAATATACCGACATCCCAGGTAAAATAAGCCCCATGAAATATACAACACACATCGCTGCAGCATTAAATGTTAAAGCCCAGCAGGTTGCCGAAACCATTGCCATGCTGGACGAGGGAAATACGATCCCTTTCATTGCCCGTTACCGCAAAGAGGTCACCGGCGGCCTAGACGAAGAACAAATTCGCTATATTGCCGAAGAACTTGCTCGCCTCCGCGCCTTAGATGACCGCCGAGAAACCATTCTTAACACCATTGAGGAGCAAGGCAAACTTACGCCTGAGTTAGAGAAACGCATCCACGCCACCCAATCCCGCACAGAGCTGGAAGACCTTTACCAGCCTTACAAGCCCAAACGCCGTACCCGCGCCAGCATAGCCCGCAAAAAGGGACTGGAAGATTTGGCTCAAATCCTACTCAAACAGGACCCTAACGGGGAAAACCTAACAAAAGCCGCCGCTCCATTTTTGGGTGAAGAAGTTCATTCAGCAGAAGAAGCCTGGCAAGGAGCGCGGGATATTGTTGCCGAAACCATTAGCGACCACGCTCAAATCCGCCAAACCACCCGCAAAAAAGCCCTCAAATACAGCGTCCAAGAGACCGTTAAAAAGAAAAAAGGCGAAGATCCGCGTCAGGTATACAAAAGCTACTACGACCTCAAAACGCGCGTGGATCGCTTGCGTCCGCATCAAATCTTAGCCATTAATCGCGCCGAAGAAGAGGGTATTCTCAAAGTAACTCTAGACATTCCCGAACGCGACTGGCGGCAAGCCATCTCGGCCCACTTCCGAGGAAACCCATCCTCGCCCTACGCTAGCCAGCTAGAAGAAGCCATTGACGATGCCGCCAATCGTCTCCTCCTCCCAGCCATAGAGCGAGACGTACGCCGAGTGCTGACCGATAAGGCCGAAGATCACGCCATCCAAGTTTTCGCCAAAAACCTGCGCGCGCTCCTCTTGCAACCCCCTCTCGCCGACCACACTATCATGGGCCTCGACCCCGGTTACCGCACCGGCTGCAAAGTGGCCGTTGTTGACGCTACAGGAAAATCCTTGGCCACAGGAACCATTTACCCCGTTCCTCCCCGTAACCAAGTGGAAGCCGCAAAAAAAACGCTCGTCAAACTCATTCAGAAATACAATGTCAGCCTCATAGCCATTGGCAACGGAACCGCCTCCCGCGAGACCGAACAATTTGTAGCCGACCTAATCGCCGACATGGAGAATATCCACTACTTAATTGTCAACGAGGCCGGAGCCAGCGTTTACAGCGCCAGCAAACTAGCCCGCCAGGAACTCCCAGATATGGACGTCAGCCTGCGCGGAGCGGTCTCAATTGCCCGCCGCATTCAAGATCCTCTGGCCGAGTTAGTCAAAATTGACCCTCAATCTATTGGCGTGGGTTTGTACCAACACGACGTTAACCAAGCCAAACTCACTCAAAAACTGGATGACGTAGTTGAAAGCGTGGTCAATAACGTGGGCGTAGACATCAATACCGCCTCCCCAGCGCTTCTCTCTCGCGTGGCGGGTATTGGCCCAACTCTTGCCAACCGCATAGTCGCTTATCGAGACGCGCACGGCCCATTCTCCAACCGAGACGCACTTTTAAATGTTCCCGGCGTAGGGCCAAAAACTTTCCAGCAAGCGGCTGGTTTTTTGCGGATTCGCGGCGGAGACAATCCCCTAGACGCTTCCGCCATTCACCCCGAAAGCTATCCTGTGGCCCAAGCGGTGTTGGCCCAGGCCGATATTCAGGCGGATGACGCTCCCCAGGCCAAAGAACAAGCCCTAATGCGCTTAAGCCGGGAAAAGAGCGCGGAAAACCTAGCCCAAGAGTTGCACACCGGAACCCCAACCTTAATAGACATCTTCAAGCAGCTTGCTCGTCCCGGACGTGACCCGCGCGAAGACCTGCCCAAACCTATCCTGCGCAGCGACGTGTTGAGCATGAGTGATCTTGTAAATGGAATGGAGTTGAAAGGCACGGTGCGCAACGTAGTGGATTTTGGGGCTTTCGTGGATGTGGGCGTCAAGCAAGACGGCTTGCTGCACCGCAGTCAAATTCCGGCGGGGACTGACTTAAAAGTGGGCAACGTGATTCACGTAAAAATTCTCAGCGTTGAAAAGGAGCGCGGACGCATCAGTTTGGGATGGACGAAGTAAAGTAGTTGTTCAAAATGTTAGTGGTGCAATGCAGTTCGGTTGATGAGAAAGGGACAGAGCAAGTAAAATGACCAAAAAACTTAAACAACGTTACGGGGTATTCTGGGGAATGCTTTTGGGGATGGTACTGCTTGTGGGGTGCGGCAGGTCGCCCGCCCTGGATTCTCCGCGCCCAAGGGAGACTACCACGCCCTCGAGTGTGGTCACGGCCACAATTATGGCTGCCACGCCTATTTTATCCCCCAGCCCAACGCCTTCCCCCACGCCTATAACGCCAACTTTTACCGCTCTGCCGCCCTCAAAAACGCCATTCCCGCCGAACAGCATCCAAGCCAGCATCCCTCAAATATCTATCAAATATATTGCTTCTACAGAAGATGAGGCCATGGAAGTGGCACGGGGGCTAAATTTTGTGGGGAGAAAATATGAAGACCCTTCCAATATGTGCGGGCCTTTGGCGTTTGCCCTTCTTCGAGACGCTGGCGTGATTGATAAATATATTAATTTGCATGATGTTTGGCTCTTGAACCCGGAAGGCGACCAACAACTTTTGGAGGATATTTTTCCGCGGGATAAGTTCGAGTGGTTCAGTTTTCGTGAGCAAATTAATAAATTTGATTTTGAGGCTTTTCCCTTAAAAACTGGCGATTTGCTCTTCCTCTACGCTGGTCACAGCGGCTCGTTTCAACATGTGCTTACGGTGACGCGCGTAGATGAAGAGGGGCGGGCTTATTCTGTGACCAATGTCAATACGGTTGAGGGCTACATTATTGAGGAAAATTTACTTTACGATCCCGCAGAACCTAGCGCAGGGTTGTTTTACCGCTGGACTAACCGCTCTTTTTTGATGCTAGGGCGAACCGGTTTCGGCGGGTTTGACCTCTGGCGCCCTAAAAGTGAGTTCCCACAATATCCGGGAGATTTGACCTTAGCGGAAGAAATTGACAGGGTAATTAATTTTGCGGGTGGGGAGTGGCACGTGTTGGTAAAAAGTATTCCCGAAGGGACAGAAGCTTCGCTCTCAAGCGATGGAATACTTTACACACGGCTCGCCAATAGCAAAATTCATGTCGCTTCTGCGGTTAAGGTTCCAATAGCAATGTTGCTTTTTTCTATGTGGGAAGACCAGGGTATGGCAGAAGAAGAAATTGTGAATTATATTCAAACGAATGGGCCAGAAGGGAGAACCTACGATCAATTATTGCGGGCTATGCTTGTAAAATCCGAGGAAACCGCTGCTCAGGTTTTGTACGCTTATTTGCAGCAAAACATGGATGTTGACGCCAAATTAACAGCCTGGGGAATGGAAGACGCAAGTCTGTACTATAGAAAATTCTCTCTTAATAATATTGCCCACTTATTTGAGATTCTCTATCGTGGCGAAGCGGTATCTTTCACCTCACGGGATATTATTCTGGCGTATATGGCGGAATATACTTCTAACGATGATTTGCGAATTGGCGCTATTAACGGCAGCCTCCCTGACGATTACCAAATTTACAACAAGCGCGGCTCGCTCAAAGACCCGCTGATAGTTGGCGATGCAGCAATTGTAGAAAACCCTCACGGCCCCGATTACTTGATTGCTTTGTTCACATTCCAGGGAGATAACCCCTCCACGTATGAAAAACTGGAAGCCGCTATGGGAGATGTGGCACAAATTATTTGGAAGTATATCTCAACTTTAGAGTAGAAAATGCAAAGGGGGCAAAAGAAATAGAACTAGCCACATGACACTTATGCTGAAAAACTTTTTTCGGACACGGATAAACACGGAAAAAGCGGATTTTTCTGTGAAAAAACAAAGAAGAATCCGTGAAAATCAGTGTCAATCCGTGTCCAAATTAAAACTGTCGGGTAGCTAGAAATAGAAAAGACAAAGGAGAGAAGCGTGACACAATTCCACGCAATTCTCGTCCCTGGCGGGGGATTGCTGAAAAATGGCAGACTCCCATCCTGGACAAAGAGAAGACTGGACCTAGCCATTGAACGGCACAACGCAAAGGGGTATATTATTGCGCTCAGCGCGGGGACAGTTTATAAACCTCCTCCGCTAAATGGCAAAGGTTTTCCACTTTTCGAATCTGTGGCCGCCGCAGAATATTTGGCCGCGCGGGGAATAAATCCCAAACGCATCCTCACAGAAAAATGCTCTTACGACACAATTGGGAACGCTTATTTTTCGAGGGTTATCCACACCGAGCCAAGGGGTTGGTCACGCTTGTTGGTCATCACTTCCGCGTTTCACATGCCCCGCACGCGAGCCATTTTTGAGTGGGTTTACTCGTTAACGCCTTTACCGCTCCCCGTGGAACTCGCGTTTGAGGCGGCTTCTGATACGGGACTAGAGCAAGGGTTATTAAAGCTCAGAATTGAGAAAGAAAAACGCGGCCTGAATGAATTATTGGCAACAAAAAGAGGGATTCATACGCTAGAAGAATTTCATCAGTGGCTATACAGCAAACACAATGCGTACGCCACAGCCCTAAACCCCCGCAAATTAAGCGGGGATGTTTTGAGGACGTATTAAGTAGTTGAATAGTTGGATAGTTGGCCGAAAAAGGCATTCGGCTTGGCAGTTCCCTTGTCGCTAATTCCCGGCCCTTCGCAAAATGCCGGTCAAGCAACCAATGCCGCCGGCGGCTTTATTTAGCTCACCGGTTTCTACTGTGTGGCACGTAACCCCCTGAGATTCGTAAAATTTCTGCGTGATCGGTTTTCCGGCGGCCATAAAAATTTCTTTCGGGCCGAGGGTGACGAAATTGAGGGCGTGATTCTTCGCTTCGGCTTCGTTGGGGATGAAGATTACCCGATAGCCGCGCGCCCGCAAGGCTTCTACAGCAACATAGGAAAGGCGGCCAAGCCAGCCAACGGCTAAGTCTTTATCTAAGAAGCGCACCATGCCCATTAGGTGCATGGTGCCAATGGGCAAATCCACCTGAATGACGTCCACGCCCATCCCGCGGAGAGCGTCTGAAACCTGGGACACGCCCTCGGCGTTGGTACGCAATCCATGTGCAATTAGCACCGTTTCGGAATTTAGCCATTGCGCGTCCGCTCCCTCAAAGGTGGCTCCGCCCCGAAGCGTCCGTGCAATGGGAATGCCTAAGTCGGCCAAACGGCGAGCAATCCAGCGTTCTTCGCCAGCCCGCACGGTAGAGGCTGGACGAGCAAGAATTGCTCCTTCGGGGGTCATGAAAAATAAATCGGCGCAGAACATCAAATTGGGCGGGGGAAGTTGATTAGGCTCTACGTAGTGGACGTTCACGCCCGCGCCCCGATAAAATTGAGCAATGGCGTCGTGCTGCTCACGAGCCAAGGCAAGGTCGGGGGCGTTCGCCATCAGCATGGCGTCCGGGTCTGGGATATCCTCCCACTCTGCGCCAGGCGCATGGAGCAGAACTGCCTCAAGGGGAGCGTATTCGTTATTCACTCCGCACACGCCCCACAAAGAGCCAATTTCCGCTTGGTGGGTTTGAATTCGGGGAGACCAACCTTCTCCGCCGTAGGCTGTAGTTAGAGATGATTCGTTCTTATTGCTTTTTACCATTTTTTCCTCTCAATTTTGAAGTTGCTTCTCCATAGCAACCATCTCGGATGGTTTCAGCGTTAGGGAGATCAATACGCCAGCTAGCACAAAAGCCACTGTTGTTCCAAAAAGCACTCCGTAAGAAGTGGATGCCAACAGCCAGCCTCCCAGGGTGGGAACCAGTGTCATCACGCCCATAACGGTATTGCTCAGGCCAACGTACATGGGGCGCCGATCTTCGGGAGCGATTTCTAATAAATAATTAAAAAAGCCCAGCACCCAAGAAGACTGCATAAATCCCATCATCACATAAACAAATGGATAAACGCTAACTAGCCATTCGCTGCCCGAAAAATGAACTATCATTGCGAAAAGCGGCGCGCCCATAGCGGCAATCCCGCCCAAGCGAATGACAAAACGCGGTCCCCAGCGATCGCTGATAAAGCCAAACACCAATCCGCCGAGAGCTTTCGCTAACGTCTGGGCGGCCACAAAACTTCCCACAATAGAGGCTGGAAGGCTCAACACATCTATGGCATGCCCCACAAAAAATGGAGTAGCCAAACCAACCATTCCTACTAAAAGCCGCGCGATTGTCCAACGCCTAAAAATAGGATTTTCACGCAAAGGGGTCAGCAAACCGTCTTTTTGCGACTTTTCCACTTTGTTGCTGGGGGTAACTGCTAGAGGTTCACGCACCAATCTTAAAGCGATGACCGCAGGAACAAAAATTGTGCTCGCCAGGGCGAAAATAAGCGCGTAATTAGAGGGGAAAGGTAAACGAGGGCTGCTCAAAATAGAGGCTACAATCGCTCCTACCCCAAGCCCGGCCACTCCGCTAATAAGCTGCGACATACCCAAAAGCCGTCCACGCTGCTTCATGGGAATAGACTTCGCCATAATATCGAACCAAGACACGGCAGTAACGCTATCGCTAACCGCAAAAAGTGCCAAAATGCTGAAAAATAAAATGAGCATAGCCAGGGGATAATTACCCAATCCTGTCCACAGTGCCAAGGCAATGACCCAAAACAAAGCACGCCCCCATGTGCCCAGGATCATATATGGTTTTTTGCGCGGTTTATCAACAATTAGACGCGCTGTCACAAGCTGGGGAAGCAGCCAAAAACCATTGAATACCGTTCCTATCAGCCCCACCACCAGCGATGAACTGGTAAATTCCCGCACAAAGGCTGGCAGTACGCTGTTGGGGTCAAAAAAAGCAAACGCTATTCCAAAACAGGATGAATCTACCAGGATGGCGATGAAATTCCAGCGATAGTTAGGGGGGAAGTTATTAGACTCTTTTCTCATTTTTTTGGGGGACAAAAACCCACCTTAACGTGGGAGTTTTAGTTAGGCGAGTCGCGCTCCGTGGCGTTTTTCTAAAATTTCTAGCGTGCGCTGAAGTTCGGCGTCTTTCTGTTCATCCGACCAACCAAGCTCCTCCCCAACGACATCGGCCAATTCGCCAAGCAGAGCGTGTGAGAGTTGACCTAACATGGCTAACAGCGAACGGCGCAGCAAAAGATCATCTAAATGCACAATCATTTCTTGGCGGGTTAAATAGGCTATTTCGTAGCGGCTGTATGAAGGCAGGTCGGTAAAGGGAGAATCTTTGCCTGCGGCGGCGAAGCGGGCAATTTCTGCGGCGCGGGTTCCGTAGCGGTCGAGAAGTGTTTCTAGGCGCGGGAGGGGCAATCCGCTTTGGTTGTGCAGTTCCATCAGCCAGGCTTCACGCGTTTCTTCGGTGCGGGGGTATCCAGCTCCTCCACCAATTGGCAAGTCGCTAGTGCTTTGGTATCTGTCGCGCTCTAGAAAATCTAAGGCCATGTCGGTGACTTTTTCTGCAAAGGCTCTAAAAGAAGTCCATTTGCCACCCACTAAAGACCATATGGGGAATTTGCGTTCGCCTTCTGGGGCTAAGGTTTCGATGCTGTGAGCTCGGCTGGCTTGGCCGACTGTGGCGGCGTCTGAGGTGGGCAAGGGACGCACGCCCGAAAAGCGGTAGACTATTTGTTCTTTCGTCACTTTTATATCTGGAAAAACATGGTCTATCATCTCTATGAAATAATCCACTTCTTCATCTGTGCAGTAGGCTTCGTCAGGGTTTTCTATGTAAAGGTCTGATGTGCCTATTAGTACTTTGTCTTTTAAGGGGAAAATCAATACTATGCGCCCATCGTCATTCTCGAAGAAGAATTCTTTGCCTTTTATGGCCGCGTGTAATTCGGGGTGATCTAGAATAAGGTGCGATCCTTTGGTTCCGCCGATGAAGTCTGTCTGGCGGCCTAGGTTTTGGTTAGTGAAATCAATCCATGGGCCAGCGGCGTTGATGACAAGTTTGGGGTGAATTTCGTGTTCTTCGCCTGTCAGTTCATCGCGCAAAATGACGGCTCCCGCCTCGGTGCTGATGGCGTTGAGATAGTTGATGGCGCGGACATGGGGGGCACTTTGCTCAACGTCTCGGAGCAGATCAACGCAAAGTCGCTCTGGGCAAGAGATAGCGCCATCAAAGTAGCGGGCAATGCACAATACGTTAGGGTTCAGGCGGGGATATTCTGCTAATGCTTTTTGTCTAAGCATGAATTCATGTTTGGGTACCGTTCCCTGTCGTCCAGTATAGGCGTCGTAAACCATAAGTCCTATTTTTATTACTAATGCACCGCGTTCGGCGGGTTTGTCCATAATGCGCAAAAATTTCAGTGGGGCGTTAAATATCCCAGAGAATAATTTAAACATGGGTATTACAGTAGGAAGCGGTGTAACGTAATGGGGGGCGTTTTCTATGAGCAGATTCCGCTCCCGAACGGCTTCGCGGACTAAACGAAATTCTCCGTTTTCTAAGTAGCGCACTCCACCGTGAGCCATGTGTGAAGAAGCCGCGCTGGCTCCCGCGCAAAAATCATCTCGCTCTACAAGCAGCACGTCCAATCCTTGTAGCGCCAAATCTCGGTAAGTTCCAATACCGTTAATGCCAGCGCCGATGACAAGCACGGAAAAATTAGGGTTTTGGTCAATGTAAGAAAGAGCTTCTGTACGATCCATACTATCTCCTGTATCGTTCGTAAAAATGGCTAAAAACAATCCTGGCAAGGATACCACAGAAGGTCGCGAGTTAGGAGATGAGAGGCGAGTCAGCAAGACGAGTTACGAATAGCGAAACGCAGGCTGAATTAGGAGAAATCTTGGGGTTCAACTTGCCGTTCGCTGACGATTGAGAGTTTCTGCTTTATCTCCCGCTATCTTGCCCTCAATCCTTAAATGCGGTATAGTCCAATCTCGCAAATAAGGAGAGAATGCATTATGCAGCCCACAACACACCCACAACCTGTCTCGTTGAAAGAGGTGACAAAAATCTGGTGGCCGCTCGCCGCCAGTTGGTTGCTGATGGCTTTAGAGTTGCCAGCCTTGAGCGCAGTGACGGCTCGTTTGGCAAATCCAAAAATCAATCTGGCTGCCTATGGGGGCATAGTTCTCCCAATCGCCTTAATTATAGAAGCACCCATCATCATGCTCTTAGCAGCCTCTACGGCACTAAGCAAAGATTGGAAATCGTATCAAAAAATACGCAAGTTCATGATGGTCTCGAGCGGGCTGCTAACAGGTATTCACATAATAATCGCATTCACGCCGGTGTATTATTTCGTGGTCGAAAAATTAATTGGCGCGCCTTCAGAGATTATTGAACCGGGCCGAGTTGGGTTGATGATTATGCTCCCTTGGACGTGGGCAATAGCCTATCGGCGTTTTAACCAAGGAGTGCTGATACGCTTTGGCCACTCCCGAAGCGTGGGGGTGGGAACTCTGGTACGGTTGGGCACGAATGGCATTGTTTTGTCGATTGGCTTTCTTCGAGGGGATATTGACGGGATTGTAGTGGCAACAAGCGCAGTGGCAATAGGGGTAACATGCGAGGCTATATATGTGGGAATCAAGGTTAAGCCTGTACTCAAAAATGAGCTAAAAACCGCTCCCAGCGTAGAACCCGCCCTCAACTGGCACGAATTCGCGAAATTTTACGTCCCGCTGGCC
>Ga0164318_10005806_pt1 | contig 11939 bp, 11 predicted proteins | sample GuaBasSedimGuay9_FD_113734 | JGI IMG/M metagenome (GOLD analysis project Ga0164318, IMG submission 113734) | Subseafloor sediment microbial communities from Guaymas Basin, Gulf of California, Mexico - Guay9, Core 4571-4, 0-3 cm | ecosystem: Environmental > Aquatic > Marine > Hydrothermal vents... | reverse complement strand
CCAAGAGCATCATTTCCATTATTAGCATCTATTACTGAAAAAGTTATCCCATCTGCAGAACCATCAAGTACAAAATCAAAAGTTACCTTAAAATTAGAGTATTTAGTGAGATCAAATATCCTATTATACCACAAACTACCAGCTTGATATGTCTTGTCCTCTGTTAAATACCCAGCCCCTGACTTGACAGCAGCATCCCCATTAGATACCCAATTGGCAGAAGAGTCAAAATTGTCATTAATTACTAATGCCTTAGCATTATACACACCCAATATAAAAAAACAAATTATAAAACCTATTATTTTTTTCATTTATTTACCTCCTTCTTTTTTAAATATAATAAATGTTTTATAATAAAACTTATCTAATTTGTCAAGATTAAATCTCAAAATTTATTCAGCTATTATTATTACGATGTCAAGGAAACAAAAATTTTTAGAATATTATCGCTAAAATAGCGTATTTTAAATATTTATCTATTTATCAAATAGTGCATTAAATTTTTTGAAACTGAAAAAAACTCCTGCTGAAGATATTAAAGAAGCTGTAAAATTGCTTCAAGAAAAAACACTTGTTGGTGTTGTGCTAAATAAAATTAGAAAAAAGAGTCATAAAACTTCCTCATAAACTTTTAATGTCTTTTTATTTAATTCTCGCTTTTAAAAATTCTTTAATTACCAATATTACAAATTTCGTATTACCTATCAAATATCTCCTCCACATTCTTCTTGGTTCTTGTAATAATCTATAAACCCACTCCAATCCACATTTTTGCATCCATTTAGGAGCTCTTTTAATTTTTCCTGCAATAACATCAAAGCTTCCACCTACACCCATTATAAAATTGACGTTTTTTAAAATATGTTTGTATTTATATAAAAATTTTTCTTTTTTAGGACTACTGATACCGACAAATAAAATGTTTGCTCCACTTTCAGCTATTTGTTTAGCTATTAAAGGTTCTTCCTCTTCTGAATAATAGCCATTTCTATAACCAGCAATAATTTCTGGTGAATATTCCTTTGAATATTTCTCAACTACTTTTTTTACAACCTCTTCTCTTGCTCCAAAAAAGAAAATTTTATATTTCCGATTATAAGCCAATTTAATAAGCTCTTGCATAAGATCAATACCAGCTACTCGCTCAGGTAAAGGCTTCCCTAAAAGTCTCGAAGCCCAAACTATAGGCATTCCATCAGCATTAATTATATCAGCATTTACAATACTATTATAAAGTTCTTTATCTTCTTGCATTTTAACAATCTTTGCTACATTTAACACTGCATGGTGAATATGTTTTCCTTCTTTAATAACGTTATCTACAATTTGAACAGTCTCTTTCATAGTTAAAGCATCTATAGGACAATTGAAAATATATACTTTTTTTTGATTTTTAAAGTCACAATACTTCATTTTTTATTAAATGACTTTAATAATCACTTATTCTTATTTAAAAAATCTAAAAAAATTGCAAAAGCATATAACATCCATGCTTGGGACCATCTAATGTATGGTATTTTTATAGTAAACATTCTTGTTTTTTGATAATAAAAATATCCCGCTTTTTTATCTTGCATATTATCTATCGCCCATAATAAAATTTTTTTAGCTAAATTAATAGAATCATTATTTAATTCTCTAAGTTTTATACAGGTAACCACACCTTGAGCTGAACAATGTATATCTATAGGGTATAGTGAATTATTATAATATTTTGGACATCCATTATTTAACCAAAATTTAGTTAAAAAATAATTGTAAGCTTTTTTTAATTCTTCTTTCCACAAAAAATGCCCTGTATAAATCATCCAATCATATAGAGCTACTAAATTAAATCCTGTATGAAAATTATCTACAAATTGATGATGAGCTCGCTCTCCATAAGGCCAAGAATAATCTTTTCTTAAGAAGTTCAAAGAATATTTTATACTTTTAAAAGATTTTTCAAAAAAAACTCTTTCATTAGTATATTTATAAACTTTACCTAATAAAGCTGCAGCTAACATATTGGCATTATGAACTCTAACATCCTTACCACGAATATATCCGAAACATAAAACATTCTTATCTTCGTAAACAATCAAATTGTTCAAAATAAATTCACAAGCCTTATAAGCAATTTCTAAAAATTTTTTGTCTTTTTTATTTGTAACTATTTCAAAATAATCTAAAAAAGCATTAGCTACAAATACTGTAGACACAATATTAGGTTCACCAGCTGGAACAAAAAAAGCTCTCGATTCCCAATCAAAATCATATCCCCAACTTATACCACCATATTTTCTACAACCTATTTCTTCAAGTTCTTCCAAAAAAGATTTTGCTTTTTCTAAAAAATTTAAGCGAATAAAAGAAGAGACAAACAAAGCTTTACCCTTAGGACTACATCCTTTGGGAACCAAGGCAATTTTTCTGAAGTTTACAGGAGATCTTTTAAAAATTTGTATCCATATAAGTCTTAAAATAGAAGAGTTATAAAAAGGAGTCATTTTAAAAAGTTTTGAATTAAGACCATCATATACATCCCATCCTTTATAATTCACTTTTTCTAAAAAATTCAGCAATAATTTTAGAGAATTATTTATTTTATTACGCTCTATTTCTGTAAGCATTTAAAAATTTTAATAATTTATCATAAATTTTCTTAAGTTTTAAAACAAATTTACTTCCTAAAAAATTATTACTTCCAAATAAATAATTTTTTCTATTGTGTTGAGAATAACTTTTTTATTTTAATTAAAAATTTCTTCAAGAGATTTTATTAAATTAAATACTCTTCTTTTTTACATCCTCTATTTTTATCTGAATTCCTCACTTATGCCTTACCATAAATCTCTTAATCCTCCCTCATCTGGGGTTTTCTAAGCCTTGCAGCAAAAAAGCCATCTCTCAAAAAACTTTTTGGATAAAACGAAGGATTAATATAAACAAGTTCTATTGAGTTATTTTTCACTTTTTACAAAAAAATAATTGATCAAAAATAAAATTCAATTTTCTCCCACAAGCCGAACCTATTTCTAAATATTCCAAATTTTGTCAACTTTTTAAGATAAGGTAGGATCACTTTATAATAACTTAATACTCCTCCTTTTCCACTTTGTTTCCCTTTTTTCTTATATTTTACAGTTTATAATTTTTACCAAAATTTTAAAAAGCATTTAACAGAAAAATAATTTATGAACTTAAGTCAAAAAATATACTATTATCTGTATATTTCCTTAATTCCACAAAAGTCTAAAACTAATTTATTATTTGGCACTTTTATATTTTTAAACACTTTATGAGCTACAAGAAATACTATTATATCACCTTCCTGAAGAGCAGTATTAACATCGTATAGATCCAATCCTTTTATACTATCTACATTTGGCTCCACTGGTAAAATATCAAAGCCTTCTTTAAAAAGAGTTTTAACTATATAAAGTGCTGGACTTTCCCTTAAGTCATCTATATCCGGTTTATAAGTAAGTCCTAAACAGACTATCTTTGGTTTTTCCCCTTGTTCTTTTTCAAAATTTCTCGCTTTTTCTTTTATTTTATTTATTACCCATTCTGTTTTATAAAGATTTACTTTTCTTGCTGTTTTCATTAATTTTGTTTCGTCTGGGAAATTTGTTATCAAAAACCAAGGATCAACCGCTATGCAGTGACCACCAACTCCTACACCAGGTTGTAAAATATTAACTCTTGGATGTCTGTTTGCCAATTTAATTAGTTCCCACACATTGATTCCTGTTTTATCACAAATTAAAGAAAGTTCGTTAGCAAATGCAATGTTTACATCCCGATAAGCATTTTCTACAAGTTTACACATCTCTGCAGTTTTTGCATCTGTTTCAAAAAGCTCTCCTTTCACAAAAAGAGCATAAAACTCTTTCGCTTTTTTTGTGGACTCAGGATTTATACCTCCTATAACTCTGTCATTATGTTCAAGTTCATAAAGAATTTTCCCAGGAAGAACCCTTTCTGGGCAGTAAGCCATATATATCTTTTCCTCAAGATCTGGTCTTTCCTGAAGTATTAAATTAAACATTTTCTCAGTTGTCCCTATAGGACTTGTAGATTCAATAATTACAAGGTTTTCCTTTTTAAGATAAGGGATAATCATTTTTATAGCTGATTCTACATAAAAAAGGTTAGGTTTATAGCCATCCTTAAATGGTGTAGGAACAGCAATTAAAAATACATCTGCAGATCGTGGCTGAGTAGAAGCTTTCAAGTAACCTTTTTTTACTACATGGTTTACTAATCCTTCTAAATCAGGTTCTATAATGTGAATATGTCCTTCGTTAATGGTGTTTACTACTTTTTCATTTATATCTACTCCATAAACTTCAATATTTCTACTTGCGATAAGAGCTGCTGTAGGAAGTCCTATATAACCAAGTCCCATTATTACTACTTTTGGTTTCATTAGCTTAGTCGCTTATAATAATTTCAAAAATTACTGTTCCTCCTCCTGTATACTCACATGGATCAAGGCATTGAACATAGGCTTTATTGTCCTTTCCGAGACCCAATTCCTGAGGTTTTATTCCTCTACTTAAAGCTACATAATAAGGCATAATAGAGGTGAGAGAATGCATACATATCGGTTTTTCTAACTTCAAAATATATCCATTCTCTATAAAAAACGTATCTCCTATTTTAAAAATAGGACAATTGCCTTTTATTTCTTTAACTTTTATAATCAACTTTTTTCTACTCATTTATAACATTTTTTCAATAATTTTTCGTATTCTAATAGAACTTTTTCCATCTCCATAAGGATTAACTGCGTTAGACATTTTGTTGTATTCATCAACATTTTCAATAAGTCTAGCAGTTTCATATACTATTTTATTTCTATTTGTTCCCACAAGTTTAGCAGTGCCAGCTTTTATACCTTCTATTCTCTCTGTAACCTCTCTCATTACAAGAACCGGCTTTCCAAGAGATGGTGCTTCCTCTTGGATTCCTCCAGAATCTGTTAACACCAAATAAGATTTGCTCATAAGCCATATTAAATAGGAATACTCCAAAGGTTCTATTAAATGAATTCTTGGATGATTTTTTAAAATTCCAAAGACCAGTTTTCTTACATTGGGATTAAGATGAACCGGGTAAACTATTTCTACATCTTCAAAAGAATCAGCAATTTCTTTTAAAGCAAAACAAATATTTCTAAAAGGTTCTCCAAAACTTTCTCTCCTATGTCCTGTAACTAAAATAATTTTTTTAGAAAAATCTACAAAATGAAAGTAATTATAATAAGATTCTTCCCCCTGTTCTTTTATCATTTCTAATCCAAGGAAAAGAGCATCTATAACCGTATTTCCTACTACCCAGATGTTTTCTCTAATTCCTTCTTTATAAAGATTTTCCTTTGCTTTTTCTGTAGGAGCAAAGTGATAATCTGCCAGATGTCCCACGAGAACTCTATTTATTTCTTCTGGAAAAGGAGAATATTTATTGTGGCTTCTTAAACCTGCTTCTATATGAGCAATTTTTATTTTTTTATAAAACCCAGCAAGTGCTCCTGCAAAAGTTGTAGTAGTATCTCCCTGAACAAAAATTAAATCAGGATAATATTGAGTTAAAACATTTTCTAAATGTTCAATAATATTTGCTGTTAATTTAAAAAGAGACTGATTGGGTTTCATCAGGTTTAAATCAAAATTTGGTATAATTTTAAAAAAGGTAAGAACTTGATCAAGCATCTCTCGATGCTGAGCAGTAACACATACTTTTATCTCAAATTCTTGAGGATATTTTTGAAACTCCTTAATCAGTGAAACAAGTTTAATTGCTTCTGGTCTTGTTCCAAATATAAATAAAATTTTTTTCATAAATACAAATTCTCTTTCGAGAATCGATCTTTTACATCAAATTGTCAAAAATAAATTTTTCCTCAGTCCAAAAATTCGTTATATTTTATTTTATTTATTTTATCATAATTTCTCTCTTTTATCTGTAATAAATAGTATCTAAAAAAATTTTGTTTATCATTTACATATTGCCTCTGTGATAATTTTCTTCTAATTTTAATGCATCTCTTGTTCTTTTGGAAAGAGTTTGTATCTTTTCTTAAAAAGATTAAAATAAAACTTGTTATCTTTAACTTTTACAGCTATAATAGATTTTGTCATTAACAACGATTTTTCTAATATTATTTGAGCATCTGGAAATAACTTTTTCATATCTTTTATAGTTAATAGATTCCAATCAGGAAAAGTCTTTTTAGGCCATTTTGTATTATTCAAAAAATCAATTAATTTTATCTGCAGTTTCCTGGGAAGTAAAACAATTATAAAAGGTAACCATGTATGGGACTCTATTAGAAAATATTTATACGGTGTTTGCACAAAATATTTTTTAGAAATCCTCCGAATTTCATTAGCAAAAGATAATTGATATTTAAAGGCTAATTCATAAAAAAGTTTACTATCTTTTATACTTTTAACTTTATTTTTAGGACCGGTAACATGTTCAATTACAGAAGAGCAAAAAAACAATATCAAAATATTTATCAGGAAAAGGCAAAATAGGATCGTCTTCTTTTAGCAATATAGTATTCTTAAAACCATATTTCTTTTGTGCTTTTTTTAAATCTTTTTCAGAAATATCTGCAAGATAAACATTTTCTCTAAAAGGCAAAATATTAGCAATATAAGAACCATCTCCTGAACCTAAATCTAATATTTTATCCTTTGGAGTCGGATTTAGTAGGTTTAAAAAAAGTTTGGCTCTTCTTTCTCTATGTTTTTTCGAATAAAAATAAAAAATTTTCTTAATTAACACAGCTTTTTATTATATTTTTTAGTTTTTCAGCTACTTTTGAAGCCATGAAGTTTTTTTTAACAAATTGATGGTTGTATAGGCTGATAGACTTAAAAAGATGATCATTCTTTAAAATTTTTTCCATTAACTCAGCAAGAATTTTAGGATCTTTACTATTTGTTAAAAATCCATGTTTACCATTTTCAAAAAAGTCTTTTATTCCTCCCACTGGCCTGGTTACAACCGGAAGCCCGAAAGCCATAGCTTCTAATAAAGATACAGGCATCCCTTCACCATAATAAGTAGGAAAACAATATATGTCATGCGAAATAAATGTTTCTATTTTCTTCTTTCCTGTAACATATCCTAAAAAATTGACATATTGATTTATATGTAAAAAATTAACATATTCCTTCACTTCTTTTAAAGCTGGACCATCACCTGCTATAGAAAGTTTTACTGATAACTTTTTTAACACTAACATATTAAAAGCATCTATAGTTTCAAATATTCCTTTCTCTTTTTCAATCCTGGCCAGAAATAAAATCTTTAAAACCTTATTCTTTTTTGCCTGCTTTATCTTTTCTCTAATATTAAAATCTTTTAACAATCTATCATCAACAGCTGTATTTAATATATAAATAGGAACTTTTATTCCCCATTCTCTTAATTGTTTTTTAAAATCAGAAGCTAAAACAATAAAACAATCAGCTTTTGCAAAAGTTTTTTTAAAAAACCAATAAAACTTTGTGCTTACTTTTTCTGCAAACTTGTTATTCCAGCCATGGAAAAAAACTAAAACAGGAAGATTTTTTCTCTTTGCTTGCCATACAAATAATCCATCTCTTAAAAAACTTTTTATCTCTATTGAAGGATTAATAAAAACTAAATCAGGTTTATATTTTAAATGTGTTTTAAAACGCAACTGATCTCTTAATCTATAAAAAAGCTTTTTTTTATTTTTAGCTGATCCAATTTCTAATAAATCAAATTTGAAATTGCTTTCATTTAAATAAGGCAAAATATAATTATAGAAATTAGCAACTCCTCCTTTAGCTTTTAAATAAGGTAAAGTTATTAAAATATAAAGAAAATTTTTATTCATTTTAAACAGATTATTCAAAAATAACTTTTTTCTTTAAAAAATCTATCTTAACCCGCAAAGCTCCATCAAAAAATTCAATGCAATTTTTACTCTTTTTTAAAAAAACTAATTTCCCTTCCTCTTTTCCATGAAAAACTTTAAATAATAAAATACTTGAGATATTAGATCTATTATAAATAAAATGTAAAGTAAACCTGCTATTATTATTTTTTTTATTTCTTTTTCCTATAAAAAAAGTTGGTTCAATAATTACTTTATCTGACTTATCATAAACTTCATAAAGCTTAAAACCTACATTATAATCTTTATACAAAAAACCATACTTTGTTTTTGTTACATATCCAAGTCCTAAATGCAAAAAGCTCTCTGCATATCCTGGATTTTTCATTTCTATATCATCTTTAATAATTAAATATCCCTTAGGCAAAAAAATCCATGTTCTAAGCCACTTTTTGAGTCTTGCTTCTGGCGGATAAATTTTTGTAAGATCTGCTATTATATATTTATATTCGTCTTTAAAATCAGTATATTTAATTTGAGCATAACCATTATATTTTTTAACAGCTCTTTTATTAAACCACATTCTTCCTTCTCCAAGTTGTCCATATCCATTAAAAAGAAACACATTATGATTTACTGTGCTTTTTAGTAAAGAATATCCATTATCCACAATTAGCCATTTACCATAAGCCCATAACAAGAAATTACCTTCATCCGGATGAACATGCCCTGCGCCTTTATAATAGCCTTTGGAAAAAGCGAACTTGCCTAAGGGTGGTCCTGCTTTAAAAAACACCCATATACTATTAGGCGACCAACTTGTTCTATCCACAAAAATCCCCAAATTATCAAAATAAGCATAAGTAGGCAGATCATTAGGAGGAATAGGCTTGACATTTTCATTATACCATATTAGATCCAGCCATGAATATCTGGCTTTTTTCCCTCGAGCATATTCTATCTTTTCTGCCAACCATTGAATATACCCATCATCAAATATACTTGCCAAACATCTTAAAATATATCCAGGGCCGTTCCAGTCCAAATAAGGAGAATCGGCATAATTTACGTTTTCTCTAAAATCTGGAAGAGACATATATAACCTATAATAAGCAGTTTTTTGAAAAAAAGGCGAGTTTTTTATTTCATCCAAACCATATACAGAGGCAAAAGCTATAAAATATGCTAATAATGAACGAAGAGAACCACTCCAATATCCTACCCCCTCATGAGTAGCACCATCAGGAGAAAGCCAATAAAGAACATGTTTAAAGTTTTCTTTTGCAGCTTCAATCCATGCTTTAGCCTCTTGTACCTCCCCATATAAAGCCATGCCTGCTACACTTAAAGCCATGACATTAGTATAATTGTGATTTTGTAAATAAGCTCTTGCCCACCACTTTTTTCCTTTTACTAAAAGTTTATAAAAAATATTAGCATGCTTCGTAATTTTTTTTCTATATAAAGCTCTTTCTTCTTGAGTAAATTTGTCATAAAGCCAATCATAACAAATAGACATTCCAAAAAGTATATGTGCAGCTCCAAGATCCTCATTGCTTGCCCAATTAGGATAAGAGCAAAGTGCTCTCATCCATTTTTTAACACCTCTAAGATAAATTTCATCACCTGTAATAAGATAAGCTATAGCCATATAAGGAAGTTTATTTCCTAAAGCTCGGATTGTGTTGTCATTATATTTATTGACAGATTTAGGTGGGGTTTCTTTAGCAAATTTATAAGCTCTTTTTTGAACATAAGCCCAAAATTTAGAATAAGGATAATAACTTATTTTAGATCTTATAAACTCAATTTTTTGTTTATTAATATAAATTCGAGGATGAGGTTTGGATAAAAATTGAGTGTTATTATCTTGTAAATTTTCTGTTTTTTCAGAAAAACTAAAGGCGACAAAATTAAATAATAAACAAAAAAAAATTATCACAAACCAGAAAATTCTTTTAACTTGAAAAATGTTTAACATAAATTTTTTTATTTTTATAAGGTTTTTTGATTATCATTTAAATTAAATACTATCTTTTCTTAAATTTTTATTTAGTTCAAACTCTTAGTTTTTAGCATACAAAAACTTTTAAACTTCAAAATCTTGATATTTTTTGATGATATATATGAAATAATAATCTTTTAATTATATTATCTCCACTTAAAGAACTTTTCGTTTTTATCAAATTATATCCATCTAAAAGTTTATACCAACCCATTTTAATTTTACCAATTCTTTCTATTTTCCCATACTCTTTTACTGGATAATCAAGAGACAATAAAACATGCCAAGAAATAGATTCTATTTTTTTACGTAATATTGGATCCATCAGTTTTTTATATTTCTCTTTATTATTTTTTAAAATACCTATTATGCCCTTAGCATCTCCAATATTCTCAGTGGGTCTATCTAACCGAAGCATTGCTGAATGATATTCTATATTTAAAAAGTCGCAAATTTCTTTTATTTTATATTCTGGATTATCCAGCAAGTCTTCATATTTTATTTCAAAATAATCATTACCAATTTTTTTCCCATCAGATCGTGCTTTAGTAATATAATCTACCCATCGTTGAGCAGCTCTTAACATATTCTTTCCCCAAGTTTTATTAATAGAAAGACAATAATCTCTAACATCTCGAATAATATGAATAATTTTCGCTGATGGAAATAATTTTTTTAAAAGGGGTATATGTCTAATATAACCCGGGGATTTATCCCCCCAAATCATATCATCAGTAACTTTACAGTCATGTTTAGCTAAAGCCTCAAAAACACCAGCTACATCAAAACTTTTACATCTTTTAAACCATTCTTTAGGTTTAATTAATTCTCCTCTTTCTGCCATATATAAAAAATAAGGAAGTTTGATCATTTTTTTATAAAACTTAAGAAAATTTTTATAATTATGTAAATCACGTCCAAATTTATGCCAATTTTTAACCCAATATGGTAGAAATTCAGTTTCTATTGTTAATATAGAAATCTTCGGATGATTATTTAATAAAGAACGTAAAAGTTTAGTTCCACTACGAGGCATACCAACTATAAATAATGGCGATGAAATGCTATTTTTTATGTTCATTTTAAGCTATTTTTGATCCTCTTAACAACAAAATCATTTATTTACTATCAAAACCTTTATCTTAGAAACTATATCCAGCCTTATTAGCTATATCTTTTGTAATTTCTTCAATAAGCTTTATATCCTCTTTACTTGTAAAAAAATAAAATAAAAATTCCAATCCCTCACTCTTTGTCTTTTTATCTTCTTAAGTAAAATTTTTAAAAAGTAAATATTTAGATATCCATCCCAAATCTTTATGTGTAGAAATAGCCTCGGCTAAAACCGTTGTCCCACTACGTCCCATTCCTATTAAAAAAATTGGAGAATTCATCTTCATTTAAATGTTTGGATTTAACAATTTAATAATTTTATATCTAGCAGCTGTAAATCCCATCATAATAAAAGAAACATAAGGCATTTTCCCATGCATAAAACCATTTGTTAAACTATTACACAAGACTATGAAAATAATTAATAAATTAATAACAATAAAGTTATCATAAACAAACGAACTATACTTTTTAAAAAATAAAATAAAAAGAGAAATGTAAAGTAAATAACCAAAAATACCACCAAATTCAAGCCATTCAACATGAAAATTATGCTGTGTAATTACGGGAAGCCCTTTAGTTCTTCCTCGATAAAGCCCTACGCCAAAAAAAGGTTTTTTTAAAAAATTATAAAAACCTAATCTATATAATATAGCTCTCCCATATAAGCTACACTTATAAAAGTTTACATTTAGAAGTCTTTTTATAGTTCTTTCTCCGCCTCTAATTTTTAAACATTGTTTTTCATTTATATTAATTATATCAGGATTATAAGTTATATAAATGGTAAATAAAAAAGAAAATAAAAAGAAAAAAAGTATTAAAAAAAATACTTTACCGTTTTTGAAAAATTTATAAAAAATAGGGCTAAAAATAAGAGTTAAAGTATATATTCTACTAAAGGTAACTATAAATCCTATAAAACTTATAAATAAACCAATCAAACCTAAAAAGTTT
>Ga0164318_10005805_pt1 | contig 11944 bp, 8 predicted proteins | sample GuaBasSedimGuay9_FD_113734 | JGI IMG/M metagenome (GOLD analysis project Ga0164318, IMG submission 113734) | Subseafloor sediment microbial communities from Guaymas Basin, Gulf of California, Mexico - Guay9, Core 4571-4, 0-3 cm | ecosystem: Environmental > Aquatic > Marine > Hydrothermal vents >... | reverse complement strand
TTCCTTACACGAATTCCTGACCAGTCAATACTTGACGGTGATACGGGATCAATGACCGGTAGCGAGGGAATGTTTTCAACCTGCATTGCAGCTACACGAACATCCAACGGCGATAACGCGATGATTTATTCCGCGAACGGGAGAAACATCCGTGTGAAAATGAGCCGACTCGCAGGAACAAATATGAACGCTCGCTGGTTTGATCCTCGCTCGGGCCTGTGGAGCAGTGCCGGAAGTAATATTCCAAGCGGAACCGGGGCAGCAATTGTAGAATTTGATCCTCCGGGAAGCGTTGCTAACGGTAATGATTATGTTTTAGTTTTAAGTTTAGGAGACATACCTGTTCCACCGGAACCGGGACCTGTTCCGCCTTATGCAGATACTATGTTCACCCGCGCGCTTATTCATTGTGATTCAGTAGTAACAAATCAATGGCCGGCTGAAGGTGCGACCAACTGTTTTGTAACTCCTGACGACAATTCAAGTGGACGCTCTGCTGTATTTCCCATACTTAATTCAACTAATGTTTATTATGATACACCGATAGGAATTGATGATTTAACGTTACCGGCATTTAAAACTAATTCTCCTTATAGCGGGAATTATCTTTTTTTTGATGGCGGTGACGCGATAATTGTTACTAATTCCTGGACGGGCGGGGATTCGATGTTTATGGATTTTGCTTTTAGATTACATGGATTACCGTCTCTTTCAGGAGATAATTATATGGGATTACTAACCACTTATCCTGTTAAGGCTTATATTAGAAATATAGATAATGTCAATGGAAAAGTTCTAATGATCATTTATGACGATGCAGCGAATCCGCATTTTTTTTATTCCACTAAAACTCTTAGTTCCAACGTTTGGTACCATCTTAGTTTCTCGATATCAAACAACAATGCCCAAGTGATAATCGGGAATGAAACTGGTGGTTATACAACGGATAAAACAACTATTCCCAGTTTATTACAACCTGATATAACGGATGTTATAATTGGTAATTCCTATTTTGTACCTTCGCGCTCATTGAAAGGAGATATGGATGAAATTCGATGGGGGCTTTCGGTTCCAGAACCCTGCTATTTATCATTTATCATTTATCATTTATTGTTTATCAATCATCTAAGAAAAGCGAAGAATTAATTTATTAAGACCAGCAGGCCGAAACAAAAAAATAAAAGAACTTAAAAATCATTCTGCTGTTATTCGTTGGATAGAACTTCATCAACGGCTTCTTCAAACGTCTGAATTCCTTCCAATAGTGCTTCTTTTGTAGTACATAACGGAGGAGCTATTTTTAAGCATGAGCCTCCTATTCCAACCGGAGCGAACATTAACAATCCTTTATGAAAAGCTTTTTCGTTAATTTTCTGAGCCAGTATCGCGTTAGGTTCTTTTGTTCCTGAGACGACGCATTGAATTCCCATCACCAAGCCTTTTCCGGTAGTTATACCTAATACGTCGGGATATTTTTTTTGTATTCTTTCCAATTCGGAAAATAAAATATCCCCTAATTCTGCTGCATTTGCAACTAAATTTCTTTCCTGAATGACTTTTAAACTTGCAAGGCTGGCTGCAACGGGCAACGGGCTTGCAGAATGTGTTGATGTCATAGATCCCGGTCCGTACAAAGCCATAATATCTTTACGACCGATTACTGCCGATAAAGGTAATGAGGAGGAGATGCCTTTACCGCAAGCTATCAGGTCGGGAGTTACGTCATAATGTTCATAAGTGAACATTTTACCTGATCGTCCGAATCCGGCCTGCACTTCATCGTAGACCGAAACGATGTCATATTTTTTGCAGAATTTTTCTAATTTCCGGGCATATTCATAAGGTAGAAAAAACGGACCGATTCCCTGATAAGATTCGGTCATCATTCCGGCAATATTTTCCGGATCAATCCCCTGCTCTTTTAGAGACTTCAGCAAAACATCAAATGAAACATCTGTTTGTCTGAATCCGTCGGGGAAAGGCACTTGAATAAAATTCACTCCTTCTTCCTGAATCCAGTTTTTTAATCCGGGAAGTCCGCCGGCTAATTGAGCGCCAAGTGTTCTGCCGTGAAACGCGCCATTGAAAGTCAGGAAATATTTTTTTTGCGGGCCGTATTTTTCCAATGCGTATGTTCTTGCTAATTTTATACAATTTTCCGTTGCTTCACTTCCGGTTGAAAGAAGAAAAACTTTATAATTATCCGGATCAGGTGAAAGGGCTTTCAATGCTTTTGTTAATTCCGCTCTTTTTTCATGAACGAACACGTAAGTACCAAGCAATCCCTGTTTTATTTCTGCGAGTAAGGCGTCTTTAATTTCTTTGATTCCATGGCCCGCATTTGCCACCAGCACGCATGAAGACCAATCCAGCCATTTATTTCCCCATTTGTCATAAATTGTAAATCCTTCAGCTTTATCCCAGATAATTGGGGGTTGTCCCATCATTGACACCGGTTCCGATTCATTTAAAGCGTTAAAGATTTCCAACGATTCCGGTACCGGCAATTTTGTTTGGATGGTACGATATTTGGTATTTATTTTTTTTACATTTACCGGTTTTAAACTATATTTAGCCATTTCAATTTTCCTTATTTAATTTTTTTATGCCTATTGTTTATTTTAATCTTACTGACGGATTCTCTCCATATTCAATAACAGCCGGTTTTCCGTCATTTAAGATAGACAACCGCCCTGCTTCCATAACCAATTCATTATAAAAGCTATTTTGGGGTGTTGCTAAAATACCTTCTTCATCAATTGTGTTCAATTCTTTTTGTTTATCTGTCAAAGACTCGCATTGTTTAACACGCAAAGCACCTTGAACAAGTTTTTCGATTGAGCGATAGCCGTAGCCAACGGGTTCCAAGCCATCATTTCCGCCACGATAGACAAGTTTCATGAAATCCGGGCTTGGTTCCTGATATTTTTTATCCGGGCAATTATCGCGATCGGGGTCGAAAGAATATTTAACACCTCGATATTGGTCTTCATGAAAAATCATGCACGCATCTTTTTCCCCCTTACAAAACATCTTTAACCCCTGCGCGTTTCCGCCCGGGGCGATATTAGGATAACCGATTGCATTGATTACATTGAGGCATGCGCCGTTATTCCACAGAACGCGTGCGTCGGTCCATAAATACCCTTCTTGTCCGTTAGGATATTTATCTTTAATTGCGTAAACGGAAATTTCTACAGGAAGCAGTCCTGTAATAAAATGGATTTGATCAACATAATGGCAGCCAACATAAGAAAACATATCCGTATTTTCGCAAACGCACCAATTCTGGAAATTTGATTTCATATAATAATAAGGTTCAATCATTGATGCCTGTCCCAAACGAAATTCCCCGAAATGTCCTTCACGATAATGATGTCTTGCCATTAATGCCCTGTCGTCCATTCTTTTATGATATTCAACTCCGAGGAAGAGACCTTTTTCCTTTGCGATATTCTCGAGTTCTACTGCTTCGCAATGTTTTAAAACCAGCGGCTTAACGGTTATTGTGTGCTGACCTGCCGCAAGCGCATCTTTTGCGATTTTATAATGGGTTTGATCCGGAGTTGCAACGATCACTAAGTTTTCAGGTTCCATTTTATTTAAAACATCTTTATACAATTCCGGGAAGGATTCATTAAGATCAACTGAATTATAATCCGGAAGTGCATTAAATGAAGAGTTTGGGAAAGCTTTTTTTATTGTCGGGTTTTCAGCCAGTTCCTTCAATGGTCTTCCATTCAGTGCGCAAACGGATATATTTTTAATTTTCCCCAATCGTTGTAAATGATATACCGCGGGTAAAATCAGATCATTGGTTATCATTCCGCCCCCAATGATGAGGATATTTTCAATACATTTATCGGAGTTCATTTTTCGCCTTTTTTTATTTTATTTACTACATAATTTAACTGCAGCAAATTATATCAAAACAAACTATTATAATCTATAACAATTTGAAACTGTTTTGTATGATATGACGATTTTACATTTGATAATCCAACAATATAAGTTGTAGTAAATTATTTAAAATTGTGTTACAATATGTCATACTTGAATTTTATTTGACAACTTATTACTTTAAATATTAAAAAAGAAAAAATGTCATGCAACACTCACTCAAAATTATAGCATTTACTGTAGTTTCGGTGTTCTTCTCCATCGGAACGAAAGCAGTAAACAAACTTGACTTTCCCATTGGCATTTATTGCGCCGGGGAACCGACAGAGAAGAACTTCAAGTATGTGAAATCACTTGGATTCGACTACATTCATCGCTACAGTCTTGCGGCAAAAGATAAAAAAGAAGTGCAAACCTACATGGATATGGCACATAAGTGCAACCTTAAAGTTATGCTCGATATCAGCACTCCGGTTAGGCTCATGAAATATAAGAGAATTACCGAAGCGGAAGCACTTACCCGAATGGGGAAGATGGTTGAACGTTGGAAAAGCCATCCGGCGTTAGGTTTCTGGTATTTTTACGATGAGCCCGACTCCAATATGTCGCCTGAGGTACTGATAAAGTTTCACAAGATGATCAAGCAAAAGACTCCTGACACACCGGATTCTATAGCTTTAAATTGGCAAGAGGGCTGGGATCGCTGGACGAATTGCGCGGATATTATCATGCCGGATTATTATCCTGTAAACAAGGAGTTATTTCCTAAATCAATGCTGAACTTGCAGGTTGAATTTTTTAGCAAAGTCGAGCATAGATATCCATACACGATTCCAATTGTTCAATGTTTTGGTTACCCCAAAGCTCCTAATGCGACGGAAATGCGATATATAATGTACAGCACCTTAATGCACAACCCCCGTGGTCTCTTTTTCTGGGCCTACTGGTACGCCCGAAAAGAGCCGCTTACCAAAGGCGCTGATTTTCATCCGGATTATCTTGAGCAAACCGTGAAACCGGTTTTGAGCGGTTTCAAACGTTGTATTGAGCTTATCAAGCCGGTGGATAAAGTTCTGTTTCCTCCCAAACTGACCAATGAATTGTACAGTAATAATCAGCTTCTGGTTGCTTTGTGGAAGAAGAACGATCGATTCATTGTTATTATGATCAACAATTGGCCCGTAGAGCGCGGAATATCCATTCCTCTGAAGCCGTACATTGATGATGCGGATTTGCGGCCGCTTTTCAACACGCGTAATATTCCGGGATTAAAAATTCAAAAAGGCATTTTAAAACTACGTCTGACTCCTTGGGAGACATTAATTTGGGAAGCAAAGAAGAAAATCACGAAAGAGAAGGTGATGAAGGGGAGAATAATAAAGAACTAATTCGATATCCAATATTGAACACTCAATATTCAATTTTCAAATTAAGAATCGCCCCGATTATTTCGTGCGGGTGGCAAGATTTCGTGAAGTCTAAAACAAGAATATTATCTACTTTAACTCTTGAGTTACTTTTAACACACCAAATAACGGTCCGGCATCAAGAGTCACCTCTATAATTCCTCCTTTGTCAGGCACTCGAACGAAATAATTAGCTTCTTCTGTTTTTGCTCTTTGTCTTGCATCCAAGTTACCGAGCCATCTGAAATGCAATCTGCTCAGAGGGATTTCGTAGCTGTTTATGCGTGTTCCGTCATTTTTTTTAATAACGATATCCACTTTAGGTTTTTCGTTAGCTCTTTCCCAAGTAATCTCATTGTCAACAAATTTATGATTATCACGTATTGAAGTCGCTGTTGACCCGGCATAATAAAGATAGACGGCCAATCCTCTTTTACCTTTAGATTTTTTAGAAGGCACCAGGTCTATTCTAAGTTCAGGTTTTTCTCTAAAGTCGCATACGGGAGCATATTTAAGTTTTTTTGAAGTGTTTATAGCTCGGCGAATATGATAATCCCACCGTGCGTGGTTCTGGCGAATTTTATAATGAACTGTTGCATAGAGATCCTTTTGCGGAGTTCGATCTATTGCGGAAAAGTTTCTTCTTTTTCTTTTTTTATAATCGCGGTGCCAGATTTTTGCCTGATTACACCAATGCTCAATATTAACTTTTGTTTCATGCTCTGCGTTTTTATTATAGACCGGCGGAAATTTCAATGAGGAGAATCTTACACTATTGAGAATACTGAATTTATATTTAGTTCGCCCCGGTGTTTTTTGTATGTTTTTAAATGTACCGTCAAGATCTTTAGATGAATAAAGAATCGTGTATCGGTCGTTTTCTTTACTTGTTGTATCAATTGCGATTACGAGGATGTTTGAACCATCTTCCGACAAGATTAGCTTTGCGTATTTAGGGTTATTTAGAGTTGGTTTTCCTGCATAACATCTTACAGAAAATGTTATAGCAAGAAGTATTATAATTAATGTAAGTTTTAATTGTGAAATGTTCATTTTTCTCCAGTTGTTATTGTCAGATAATTCCAATTAAATAATAATCTTGCCGTTGTATTCGGGATCGTCCGTTTGCGGTACAGTTGAGAATGGTACTTCGTTTATAGTTGTTGAAAGAACAGGACTAATATAAGATAACATATGATTCTCTTTTAAGGATTACCGGTCATTGGGACAAATCTAACCGACAAAATCCTTTCAGCAGCAAGTTTTCCGTGCTGTTTGGTTACTTTAACAAGTTCCTGATCAAATTGCTTGCCTATAGGAATTATAATCCTACCCTCATCAGCCAATTGATCAATTAGCGGCTGTGGTATTTTGTCAGGAGCGCATGTAACAATTATAGCGTTATAAGGAGCGAATTCCTGCCATCCGTGATATCCGTTACCACATTTAATATGAATATTTGAAAATCCAAGTTTGTTAAGAGTTATTTCAGCTCTTTTTGCCAATTCAGAAATAATCTCAATTGTATAAACATCGGAAACAAGCAGAGAGAGCACCGCAGTCTGATAACCGGAACCAGTTCCAATTTCTAAAACTTTATCATCCGGCTTTAAATCCAGCGCTTCAGTCATTGCGGCAACAATGTATGGTTGCGAAATTGTTTGGTTGTAACCTATTGGAAGGGGATGATCATTATAAGATGAAGAGCGAAGTTCGGCTGGAACAAACATGTGCCTTGGTACTATTCGCATTGCGTTAAGCACAAGTTGATTTTCAACTCCCCGCTGTGCGATTTGACAATCAACTGTTTTCGCCCGCTGTTTTGCCCAATCATCGGTATTCCCGTTATTATTTCCCGCGTTGCTCCCTACGAGCGGAGAGAAAAGCAATAGTTTTGCGAAATTTTTCATAAGAAATTAAAAAATCAATATTTATTCTGTGATAACTCTTTTCCTATGGGATGGTAGTGAAATAATTTATTTTTAAAACATCCAGTCGTTTCAAATGAAGCTCAAGCCGCTTCTCGAAATTCCCGAAATCCGAACAATTTTTTGATGACCATAATTTTTCCGCAAGAGCACAAGAGCGCGGATAAAGCATTTCTTCAGCTCTTTCAACTGTAGCAATGTGTTCTGTCCATAAATTTCCCTGAGCACCAAGAACGTGTTTAGCTTCTTCGTCTGAAAGCTCATCCGGTATCGGTTCGAACTCATAAACTTTTTCAGTTGTTGTGGTTGTTCCGCCGCCGATATCGATTTTTTCATTTTCTGTTTGTGAGAAATCAAAATAACAATGTGTGACCGGGCACATAATAACATTGTGGTCCTGCTTTGACGCGGCTATTCCGCCTTCGATTCCGCGCCAGCTCATAACTGTTGCATTCGGCGCGAGTCCGCCTTCGAGGATTTCGTCCCACCCGACGAGACGTTTCCCGTTTTTATTGATAAATTTTTCCATTCTTTTAATGAAGTAAGATTGTAATTCGTCTTCATTTTTGAGGTTTTCGTTTTTAATTCTCTGCTGACATTTTTGGCATTTCTCCCATCTTTTTTTCGGGCATTCATCCCCTCCGATATGGATATAGTCTCCCGGGAAGAGTTGAAAGACTTCCGTTAAAACATTTTCGAGAAAATTGAATGTATTTTCATTTCCCGCACAATAAACATTTTCGTGAATACCCCAAGTTGTTGGAACATCAACTTTCTCTCCCGAACATGAGAGTTCCGGATAGGCGGCAATTGCGGCAACGCTGTGTCCCGGCATTTCTATTTCAGGAATGACAGTAATAAATCTATCTGCAGCGTATTTAACCACATCATTAATTTGTTCCTGAGTATAGAAGCCGCCATATTTTTCACCGTTTTCATTTCTCCACGCGCCGATTTCGGTTAATTCAGGATATTTTTTAATTTCAATTCTCCATCCCTGGTCTTCGGTCAAATGCCAGTGAAAGATATTCATTTTATGCAAAGCTATTATATCAATATTTTTTTTGATAAAATCTATATTCCAGAAATGACGACATGAATCAAGCATAATACCGCGCCACTTAAATCGTGGTTTGTCATAAATATTAACACACGGAACTGTCCATTTAATATTGATCGCGGACATGGGTGACTGCGCAACGTTGTGTTGAGTTTCCGTTCCGTGACTATATAAATTTTCAGGAGGAAGAAGTTGTTTCAAACTTTGGCAGCCATAAAAAAGTCCCGCGTTAGTTTTCGCGGTAATTTTTATTTCATCGGTTGTGGAAATTAATTCATAACCCTCATCACCGAGATTATCATTATCAACCAGCAGCAACGAAATCCGATTTTTATCAGAGGCAATATTTTCTACCGGTAAAGGCAATTTTGTTGATGGTCTTAATTCCTCAGCGAGATACTCCCCTACTTTTTTAGTTTCATTAGAAACAGAAATAATGGTATTTTCATTAAGTGTGAAGGTTCCGCTTTTTACTTCGATTTTTTGTGGTTTGGGTATTATCATTATTTTTTTTATTGGGTTCGTTATGGGAGTTATGGGAGTTATGGGAGTTATGGGAGTTATGGCGAATCTTCGACATTCCAACTGCGATGACATGCCACATAACGGTCATCAGCCAGATGTTTAAGTTTTGGGATTTGTTGTTCGCATTGTTGAACGCAAAATTCGCATCGCGGAGCGAAAGCGCATCCCGGCGGTAAATTCCCCGGATCGGCGACTTCGCCGCTAATATTCATATTCATTGGTTTATCGGGGTCGGGGCTTGGAATTGCTGAAAGTAAAGCTTTTGTGTAAGGATGGAGCGGGTTTTCAAAGATTTCATTTGTCTTTGCCAGCTCAACAATTTTCCCGGCGTACATAACGGCAACCCGGTCGCAAATATGTTTAACCACACTGAGGTCATGAGCGATAAAAATGTAAGTTAAACCGAACTCCTGCTGCAAATCACTTAATAAATTAATAACCTGTGCCTGCACGGAAACATCGAGTGCGGAAACAGCTTCATCGCAAACTATTAACGCCGGATTCATAATCAACGCGCGAGCAATTCCGATACGCTGTCGTTGTCCGCCGGAAAAAGCGTGAGGGTATCTTGATTTATGTTCCGGTTTCAATCCTACTTTTTTCATTATTTGAATAACCCGGTCTTCCAATACACTTCCTTTAGCCATTTTATGAATAACGAGAGGTTCAGCAATAATATCCTGAACAGTCATTCTTGGATTAAGCGAAGAGAAAGGGTCTTGAAAGATCATTTGCATAAACGGCCGTAATTGTTTTAGTTTTTTATGCGAAATTTTTGTAAGGTCAATCAATTCATTTTTATAATTTAAAATAACCTCTCCGGCAGTAGGAGTAATCGCTCTGAGTATTGCGCGTCCGGTAGTAGTTTTTCCCGAACCGCTTTCGCCGACCAAGCCGAGAGTTTCGCCTGTCACGAGGTTAAAGTTAATATTATCGGAAGCTTTAACCACGCCGATTTGTTTTTTAAAAAAGCCTTTGCTGAAAACGGGGAAATATTTACATAAGCCTTTAACTTGCAGCAGAGGAGTAGAAGTGATATTTTTTATATTTTCATTCATAGGCGACACCTCTCTTTTCCAGCAATTTCATTTTGTATTTGAGAGGTTCTAAAGCAAGCCACATCATGATTATCATCCACAGCATTCAGATCAGGTGGATTACCTGCATCGCACACTTTCGGTTTATAATAAGGACACCTTGGATGAAAAGGACAACCGTTTGGAATATCTGTCAATGAAGGGACACTACCTTTTATCGACGGCAATTCAGTTTTTTCCATACTAAGACTCGGCAATGATTTCAATAAACCTATAGTATAGGGATGACGGGGATTTTTCATAATTGTGCGAACATCCGATCTTTCAACAATTCTTCCGAGATACATAACCGCGACTTCATCTGCCACTTGCGCGACGACGCCGAGATTATGAGTAATCAGCAAGATTGACATATTCAAATCTTTTTGCAGATCTTTCATCAATTTAAGGATTTGTGCTTGTATAGTAACGTCAAGTGCTGTAGTAGGTTCGTCAGCAATAAGCAGTTGAGGATGACAAACCATTGCCATTGCGATAACAACGCGCTGACGCATACCGCCTGACATTTCGAAGGGATAATGATCGAGCCGGTTTTTTGCGTTTGGAATGCCTACTTTTGCAAGCATATCGGCGGCATTTTTTCTTGCTTCTATTTTAGTTACATCTTGATGAATAAGAATAGCTTCACAAATTTGATTGCCGATAGTATGAACCGGGCTCAAAGCGGTCATAGGTTCCTGAAAGATCATACTAATTTTCCCGCCCCGGATTTTATATAGTTCATCAGACTTTTCGCCGAGTTTCAATATATCTAAAGGTTTATCATCGGCCGGATGGAAAATAATTTCGCCGTCCATTATTTTCCCGGGTTTTTGTATCAGTCGTAAAATGGAGTATGCAGTAACGCTTTTCCCGCAGCCTGATTCACCCACTACTGCCATAATTTTTCCATTTGGGATAGAGAAGTTGACATTATTAACCGCTCTTATTTCACCTTCTTCAGTAAAAAAAGAGACTTTCAGCTTTTTAATATCAAGTAGATTTTTATTTTTTTCAAGCATAATATTCAATCAACATTTTTGGTCTAATGTACTTCGCTCCGACCCGGAGCGACATTTACTCACTTCGCCTGCTATTTCGATGAATATGGATCTGCCGCATCGCGCAATCCGTCACCGAGAAAATTAAAACAAAGCACTGTTACAATTATAAAAACGACCGGGAGCAAAAGCCACGGGTAATTAGCTACCACCTGCATATTCATACAATCCTGCAAAAGGACACCCCAGCTTACCACCGGCGGTCGCAAGCCGAGGCCGAGAAAGCTGAGAGAAGTTTCCCCGAGGATCATACCCGGAACAGTCAAAGTAAGAGCAACGATAATATGACTTGTAAAACCCGGGAGGAGGTGTCGGAAAATAATTCTTCCGTGACTTGCGCCGAGTAATCGTGCAGCTACGGCATAATCTTCTTCTCTAAGCGCGAGAATTTTCCCGCGAACGACGCGAGCGAGTCCTGTCCATCCCATCATACTTAGCACAACCATTATACCGAAATAAACTTTTAAAGGCGACCAGTCAGCCGGCATAACAGCGCCGAGTGCCAACCAGAGAGGCAATTTGGGAAACGCGTTAATTATTTCAATGGTACGTTGAATAAAGTTATCGGTTCTTCCGCCGACGTAGCCGCTAATTCCGCCGATCGTCAAGCCAAGAAAGAAAGTAATAACAATACCAATCAAGCCGACTGAGAGTGAGACGCGCGCGCCATAAAGGATTCTGCTGAACAAATCGTGTCCATATTTATCGCCGCCGAAAAAGAAGAAGACATCATTTTGATTTTTTTGATAATTTTTCATACCGAAGAAATGATGGTGCATAGGAATTAAATTCCATAATTTATAAGGCTCTCCTTTAACAAAAAAGCCGAGTGGAATGATTTTTTCCTCTTCAATATATGTTTTTTCAAAACTTATCGGGTCAACTTCCTGCTTAACTGAATGGGTATAAAACCCCCGTGAAAAACTGAAAGACAGTAATTGCGGCGGGCTATAAATATGGTCGAGGCTTTTAAACGACCTTGTGTATG
>Ga0164318_10005804_pt1 | contig 11944 bp, 8 predicted proteins | sample GuaBasSedimGuay9_FD_113734 | JGI IMG/M metagenome (GOLD analysis project Ga0164318, IMG submission 113734) | Subseafloor sediment microbial communities from Guaymas Basin, Gulf of California, Mexico - Guay9, Core 4571-4, 0-3 cm | ecosystem: Environmental > Aquatic > Marine > Hydrothermal vents >... | reverse complement strand
GAGTCCGGCGTTGTGTCGTAGGTCAGGCCCAGATTGAGGCTGACCTTCCTGGAGGGTTCTTCGCTGACATTTTCGACCTCAGAATCCGAAAAGACTGAGTTGGGGATCGTCACCAGCGTACCCGCCAGGGTTCTCATGCGGGTGCTTCGAATGCCGATCTCTTCGATCGTTCCGTCAAAGCCCGATACCTTGACCCGGTCACCAAGTTTGAAGGGTTGGTCGACGAAGATTGTTACGCCACCGAAGAAGTTGGAGACGGTGTCCTTGGCTGCCATGGCCAGGGCCAAACCACCGATGCCGAGTCCGGCGAGGACCGCGCCGACGTCATAGCCGGCATTGTTGAGGGCGACGATGATGCCTACGGACCAGATGATCAGGTTGGTGCCCTTCTGGATAATCGGCAGAACCTGGTCGTCGAGGTCGTTCTCCGATGCTTCCACCAGAGGCGCCAGATAGAACGTGAAAATTGATTTCAACAGCCTGGCCACCAGCCAGGTGATGGCCAGCACGATGACGAATTGGAAACCGTTCCCAATCCACCCTTGGGATCTTTCACCGAGAGTCAGTGAATGAAGGCCGTACCACATTCCGGCTGCTGTGAAAGCGAAGACGATCGGTTCCTCGATCAGATCGAGAAGGATATCGTCAAACTTGGTCTCGGTCTTGCTGGTCAGCTTCAATAGGAGATTTTTTGAGATCCAGTAGAGGATTTTTCCAATCACCATTGCGGCGACGACGATTGCCAGCGCCTTGCCCCATTCGGCGATCGTATTGTTGTAGTAGGTTTTGGTCAGGATCTGGTCAAACATCGGCTTCCTCCGCTTTCAGCGTCGTATCGCAGGCATGATACTCCGGCCGAGAGGGTTTGGGCCGGCTCTCATGAGAGAATTGCATGCGGAGGAATCATGACGCAGAACATCGATACTGTTTCCGGATCGTGCCTTTGCGGGCGAGTGACGTTCGAGGTCAAGGAGCCGGTCAAGTGGTGCGGTCACTGCCATTGCAATCTCTGTCGCCGGGCCCATGGTGCGCCATTCGTGACGTGGTTCGGCGTCGCGACGGAGCATTTTCGGCTGACGGGAGGCGAGCACGTTCTGCGGTGGTATCACAGCAGCGAGGAGGCCAAGCGGGGCTTCTGCTCGGAGTGTGGAAGCACAATGTTTTTCAGTTCCTCTCGGTGGGCGGACGAGATGCATATTGCATTGCCGTTCGTTCACGGAGAGATTTCGAAAGAACCGTCGGTGCACGTCTATTGGGACCGGCAGGTTCCTTGGGTCACAGTGATTGATGATCTCAATAAATGGGGAGGCCTGACGGGGGTGGAAGCGTTGGATTAGCGACCCGGTAATGCCGGAACAATCTGTAGGGGCTTCCCTGTGCCTGCCCGCGTCGGGATTGGGGGACTACATTGATGTCCAACACGGGCCGTCACGGGGGTCCGCCCCTACAACACCCTGATTCTCAACAGTTATTGTCGCTCCGGGTCCCTTGCCCACGCTACCCGCTCCGCGGGCCCGAGCCTATCGGCTCGGCAGGCCTTCGGCCTGGCGTCGGTTCCTAGCCCACGCTGGTCGCTTCGCGACCTCCACGGCTCTGCCGTGACCGCCCTTCGGGCGATGCGCGATGTCCCTACCAAATAACCTGATAGGCGATGGTAGCGATGTCGAAGTCGGCGCCGATTGAGGTGACGGCGCCGGTGTGTGCCGCCAGTTTAATGCTCTTCCTTCGTCCCACGGCAAAAGAGAGGGTCAGGCCCACTCGGGAGTTTTTCTGGAGGTCATCTTTGTCGACACCATCGATGGTCGTCTCTCCACCGGTGAAGTAGTTGGCGTTCAGCGCCATCCAAAGGCGAGGAGTGAAGTTGTAGCTGATGTGGCCCTGGAAGCTGCCGATCGGGTTCTGTTGCCGGGTCACGCCGCCAGGTGCGTCGGTATTAGTCGTAAATACCCAGACTCCAACGGCCCCTTCGAAGATCCATTTTCCCTTGATGCTCGAATAGCCGATTTCCGGTTTGATGCCCCATCTGTTGGTGCCGAAATTAATCAGGTGGTCCGAGGTGTACTGGCCGCCGGGCGGCGCTACGGTCAGACTGACGCCGAGGTTGCGCCCCTGTTTGTATTTGGCGAACTCTTTGGGTTTGAGCGCGGGTCCTCCGAGCAGGTTGACGGCCAACCGGGCTCGGGGTGTTGCCCAACCGCCACGATCTCCTTCGACGAAAGAGCCACCGAGTGTTGCCGATGCACTCATGTAGACGTAGGGCATCGACAGCATCAGATTTGCCGAACGCCCGAACAAACCGAAGGACCGCACGTAGCCCAGGACGATGGTATGGGCTTCAGCTTCCAGGTCTTCGATCGGCGTTGACGGTTCGGTGACAACGTTCCCGGAAGAAAAGACATAGACGAAGGCCAGAGCATTAAGTCCCGTGGGCATGGTTCTGTAGGCGCGAGGTTCGAGTTCCTGGGCCGATCCTGTGGATGTGACCATGGTCATCGAGACCACGATGATGACAAGCCGGACAGCGTCAATAATCTTCATTCAACGTGATTTTCAACTCTGATCGGTGGGTTGAACTTCGATCGGCGCCTCAGGATCCCAACCGCCTCCCAGCGCGCGGTAGAGACGGATCAGGTTTGAAACAGCGTCACCTTCGGAGGCGGCCAATTCGTCCTGTCGGCTCAGGAGGCTTCGTTGGGTGTCCAAGACATTCTGAAAGTTGGTCAAACCGGAACGATATTGCGTCAGGACCAGTTCCAGCGAGTGCTGGGTGGCTTCGACCGAATCCGTGAGATGACTGCGCCGCCTGACTTCGTTGGCATAGGCCACCATCGTATTTTCGGACTCTTCGAGCGCAGAGAGCACGGTCTGTTCGTATGCCGCCAGCATTTGCGCGGTGCGAGCTTCTTCCGCTCGAATTTGGTTGCGGATACGCCCGCCGGAGAAGATATTCCAGCGGATAGGCAGACCAACGTTCCAAGTCAGGCTGCCGCTATCGAAGAAGTCACCACCACTGGTGGATTGTAGACCGAGAAATCCCCCCAGACTGAAGCTGGGGTAGAGGTCCGCCGTGGCCACGCCGATTCGGGCCGTTTGGGCTGCGAGCATTCGTTCGGCCAGTCGTACATCCGGGCGTTGCCGCAGCAGTTCTGCCGGAAGACTGACAATCACGGCGGGAGGCTCATGAGGGACCGGCGCCGGAGTGGCAAGCTCGTCGTGCAGGGCCCCGGGTGATTCTCCCAGCAGCACCGCCAGGCGGTTCAACGAATGGTCGAGCCTTGTCTCGAGGACCGGAATGAGCGATCGTGTGTTGGCGACATTGGACTCGGCTTGTGCGACGTCGAGAGCAGAGACGAGGCCCACCGCAAATCGATCCCCGGTCAACTGCAGCGTCTCTTCTTGACCCTGGACATTGGCCTTTGCCAACCCGATGCGTTCCTGCGAACTGCGTACGCTGACATAGGCCAGGGCCACTTCGGCATAGAGGGACACCAAGACGTCACGATAGGCTTCCACCGAGCCTTGAGTCGTTGCGTCGGCCGCCTCGACCTGACGGCGGATCCGTCCGAAGAGGTCGATTTCCCACGAGGCGCCGACGCCGTAGTCGTGGAGGTTCTGGGCCTCGAACCCACCCGGTGGAGATACAACGGCCCCGGTGCCGTTGTCACTGGCCTGGCTTCGAGATGATTGACCTGACAAATCGACCTGCGGCGCTCCTGCGCTGCCGGCGACGCCGCGGAGGGCTCGAGCTTCCTCGACCCGCCACAAAGCCTCTCGAAGGCCGAGATTGCCCGTGGTGGAGCGGTGGATCAGGTCTTCGAGGACAGGGTCGTCAAACTCCAACCACCAGGTCTGGAGCGTGGCGGTACCGTCACCGATTCCGGTGGTTGCCGCGGTGTGCCAGGCATCGGGTGTCTCAATCTCCGGTTCGACATAGTCCGGGCCGACCGTGATGCACCCGGTTGTTGTGGCGATTGCGAGGGTTGCCAAGACCAAGATGGCTGGTGAGAATGTGCCGTTCCGTCTGTTCATAACTGAAGATGATAGCTGATCACGGACTCAATACTCGAAACTGGAGAGGTGCTTGCGTAATTCGGAATTCTGAACTGAAATCGAAATCGCCTCTTTTATCACCCTGAGCGAGCGAGTTCGACGAGTGAGTCGAAGGGTCCCCACATCAAGTAGGGCTTTGCTCATGCGACGTGCGCGCTCTTTTTTCGGTGGGGATCCTTCGACTGCGCGACCCTTCGGGGCGCTCCGCTCAGGATGACTATTGGGGATTTTTGCAAGAGGCTCTGGAAACTAAAATAACGGCGGAGTCCAGCCGGTCCGGGGAGTTCGCTATCATGTCCTTCCGGTCGCGATTGAGAGCCGACTGGGCGAGGAGGGTGCAGGACATTGACGGTGATTGCTTTATGACGAATACAACACACGACGGACCCCTGGAGGGGATCGTTGTTCTTGACCTGGGTCGTATGCTGCCCAGCGCGGTGCTTGCCCGCCAGTTGCTGGACCTTGGCGCCAGGTTGATCAAGGTCGAGGATCCCAATGGCGGGGATCCGATGCGCCAGATACAGCCTCTTGTCGGCGGTATGGGCGCCGCCTTTGCCGCCCTCTATCCCGGGGCTGAAAGTGTCGCCCTGGATCTCCGCAACGCCGAGGGGGCAAGCCGGTTGCGGGCCATGGTCGAAGAAGCCGACGTAGTTGTCGAGACCTTCAGGCCGGGGACGATGGAAAAATGGGGTCTCGGGGCAGAAGTGCTGTGCGGCCTCAATCCTCGGCTGATCTACTGTTCGATGTCGTCATGGGGAAGAGGGCCGGTTGGATCAGGAAAAATTGGGCACGACCTCAATTTTGTTGCGGCCACGGGGGCACTGGATCTGGTCAACACGACCGAGGTTCCTGCGCTGCAGATGGCCGATGTCGGTGCTTCCTTGCTGGCCTCCTCGGCTATTCTTGCGGCTCTCTTTCAGAGGGAACGAACCGGGCGAGGCGCGGTGATCGATCAGCCTCTGGTCAGCGGGACCGTTCCGATGCTCGCATGGGCCTGGGCGGATCGGGCGGCCGGGGGCGGCGTATTGAGTACACTCCTGTCGGGTCGATGGCCCTGCTACCGGCGCTATCATTGCGGTGACGGTCTGGAAATCACAGTATCGACCATCGAGCCCAAGTTCTGGATTGGGTTTTTGTCGATCTTGGACCTGGAAGAACTGGCTCTGGCCGGGACGGATGACGGGGAGGAGGGTTTGGCTGCGGTTGGGAAAATCGAAGAAGCCCTCTCAGCTCGACCGAGAGCCGAATGGCTGGTGTCGTTCAAGGCCGCCGGACTCCCTGTAAGCCCAATTTTGGACCTCGATCAGGCCCGGGAGGATGGCCGCCTTCATGAAGCCGGTCTGGCCGGCGAGGTCAGAACCGCGGATGGCGGTACCCTGCCGGCTCTGGGACCCTTCATCCCGTCCCTGGGCCGGACGCCCGATCGAGCGGCCCCCCGGCTCGGCGAGCACAATACGGCGAAGGGAGAGGGAAAGACCCCATGAAGGTGGTATGGCCCAGCGTGTTGCGATCTATCGGGTTTGCTGCGGGCGCCGGTGTCGTTCTGGCATTGGCCTTGCCGGGCCTCAACTGGTGGCCCCTGATCTTTATGTTTCCTGCACTGTTCCTGGAGAGTCTGCGGACGCCGATGCGATGGTGGTACGCGGCACTGCTTGGGTGGTTTGCGGGGATGGTGCACTGGATGGTGGCATCCCAATGGGTCGTCGATGTTTTGGCGGGGTTCGGTGGGTTTTCGGTCGTTGGCGCCTGGGGTGGGTTGATGGTGATGGGACTGTTCCTGGGTTCGACCTGGATTCCGGTGGCTGTTTTGACGGCGGTTGTGTCACCGCGATGGCGGGTGCTGGTTTTTCCGGCGGCATGGATTCTGGCCGAGGTGGCCCGTCGCTATCCGCCCTACCTCTTTCCGTGGAATACGACCGCCAGCTGCCTTGCAGCAACACCGAACATGCTGCCGTCGCTTTCGGTGTGGGGTGCGACCGGTCTGGGGTGGGCCTTGATCGCTCTGGGAACCGGGGCGTGGGCCCTGGGTTGGGAACGGACTCGCCGACCAGGCTTTTTATTGATTGGTGGGGCGGGCGTTGTCCTGTGTGCTGCGACCGTGGTGGCGCCAGGCACGGAATTTTCAGGGGAGGGGCTGACGGTTGCATTGGTCCAGCCGGGAACGACTCTGGAGGAGCGATGGAATCCCGATCTATGGCCGGAAACGACTGAAAAAGTCTGGGCCCTGTCGCGGGCCGCCTCAGTCCAGAATCCGGATCTGATCCTGTGGCCGGAAAGCGCGATGCCATTTCGATTTGACACGGATGCTGCGTACCGTCAACAGATTTTAGAGTTTGCCCAAGGGGCGGGTTCGGCCGTCGTTCTCAATTCGGTGGGCCGGACGGCGGAAGGGGGATACACAAACTCCGCCTTTGCCCTCAAACCTGACGGTGGCGTCAGTCGATACGACAAGGTGCGGCTGGTGCCGTTCGGCGAGTATGTGCCGCTGTGGGGCCGTTTGATTGTCTCTGATTCCCTGGTGCGCGAGGTCGGCGCCTTCACTGCGGGGACCGAAACTCGTCCGTTGGATGCAGGTATTCCACTGGGTTTGGCGGTCTGTTACGAGATCGTCTTTCCCAACGTTGTGGGTAGCCAGGTTCGGGCCGGCGCCGAGGTCCTGGCGACGTTGACCAATGATGCTTGGTACGGTACCAGTTGGGCTCTGGATCAACACTTCGCACAGGTAATTCTCAGGGCTGTGGAGACCCGCAGGTGGGTCATCCGAGCCGCACTGACCGGTATTTCGGGGGCGGTTGATCCTTCGGGCCGGGTCGTTCAGCGTCTGGAAGCCGGGAAGCAAGGGGTGTTGGTCGCGGAGGTTCGTCCGGCGGTCGGGCTGACGCCTGCGGTGCGTTGGGGTGACTGGTGGGCATGGGTGTGTTGTGCGATGCTCGGTGTGGCGATGGTCCTGAAGTGGCGTACCGGTCGCCGGAATGCTGATTAAGTACAATCCAGGAATGGGCTGGATCGAAAGGATCATCGAAGATCGAGGCGGCGAGGTGGGTTTTGCCGAGTTCATGGAGTTGGCACTCTATGATCCCGACCACGGCTATTACAGCGGATCGGAACCCCGGTACGGGCGGCATGGTGACTTCTTGACGGCCCCCACGGCCTCTCCCTGGTACACCAGAGTTCTAGCTGCCTTTTTGGTCCATTTGGCAGATCGGGTGGGGCAGGTGTCACTGGTCGATCTCGCTGCGGGTGACGGGAGCCTACTGGCGGGCGTATCGCAGGCTCTTGGTGAGAAGGAGACGGAGGTTCTCGGCAGGCGTGTTGCGGTCGAACGATCTTCAGCAATGCGGGATCGTCTGGTGCACCGGTTACCGGCGAAAGTCGAGGTTGTTGAAGACCTCGTTGAGGCCGAACAAACGTCCGGTCCGGTGGTTGTCCACGCTTCGGAGCTCTACGATGCCCTTCCTGTTGAAAGAGTCATCGCCGGTCCTGAGGGGCTGAACGAACTCCAGGTTGCGGTGGTCGAGGGTACGTTGACCTGGAGGGAGAGACCTGCCGGAGAAAATGTGGCGGCCTACTTTCGTGACCATGGAGTTCGGTTGGAACCGGGGCAGGTCGCCGAAGCCTGCCTGGGGGCGCAGGATCTCCATGGGCGTCACCTTCAGTGGGCGGGTGATGATGCCCTGATGTTGACCCTGGACTACGGGTACGAGGCCCGGCGGCTCTACGATGCCCGTGGCCGTGGCCAGGGGTCGCTTGCCTGTTATCGCCGGCATGTGTTGTCCAGGGATCCACTGGAGAGTCCGGGGCAGCAGGACATTACTGCCCATGTCAACTGGGATGACCTCCGTTTACTCGCTCGGGCGAACGGCTGGCAGGAAATCGGACTGTTGCCTTTGGCTGAGTTTCTCATCAGGGCGGGTCTGGCAGAGGTTGCCGAAACCCTCGATCTCGGCATGGAGGCGCCGATGGATGCGCGAACCATTCGGGAACGTCAGGAAATGAAGCGTCTCCTCGATCCTGAAGGCATGGGTTCCGACCTCAAGGTGCTGATTCAGGGTCGGGGTCGCATGGGAGCTCTCGGTTCTCAGCTCGGGCGCATGCAACACTCGAGGAAAACGCCACCAAGAGGATAGATAGCCACAAAAAGGCACGAAAAGGCACGAAGAAAAATATGATTAAGGCAGAGCAATTGGTCATATTTCTTTATAAAGAAATAGGTTAACTTTTTCTCGTTTCCCTTTTTTGTGCTTTTTCGTGCCTTTTTGTGGCTGCTCTTCTTGAGGCTTTTTGCAAGAGGCTGAGCTTTCAGCTCGACAGTTAGCCCGCATTGCGACGCCGGGAGTATTGCACGGGTCTATTTCGTAATGACGATGTCGCTGCCGCCGTTCCAGGAGGCAAGATTGCCGGAAATCCGGGAGCGGAACTCCACGCGCTTGTAGCCGGCAGGTTCAATGATCTTCCGGACGGAGTCGATGGCCTCAGATTTTTCATACCGGTCGCAGGCGATCCACTCTCTTTCCGACACGACGATCAGGAGGACCGGTGATCGGTTGATGACCTGTTCGATCCCCGGGATTTTCGGAAAGTCTTCGACCGAAAAATCCTGAAGCTGGTGGGATCGGCTCAGCAACAGGTTTGTGACGACCGCCCCGAGAACAAGGATGAGAACGGCCAAAACGAGATGTTGACGCCCTTTGTCGGAATTGGCCGGCGGAGAGGGGGTGGGAGTTTTTGAAGTTTTGACCGGATGACGTGTCGCGCCGGAGGTAGCACCCGACGAATCCCACTGGTAGACGAAGCGATCTTGTTCCGGAGTTTCCTCCAGTTCGACCGCTTTACTCTTGACGGCGTGCTCGACCTCGTCGATGAGTGAGGTCAGGCGGCGCCAGGAATCATGCACTTCGTCGGCCGCGTCCATCTCACCTTCATCTCTCAATTTGCGTATCCGGATCGTCATCGCGTGGGAAATGCGATAGCCGAAATCGAGTCCCTGTTCAAGACGGTCCTCGGCGGCCGTCTTCTTGGAACCTTCGCTCTTCTCGGCTTTCCGCCGGGCTACCGCGATCAGGATCTCCATGCCCAGAGCATCGAGGAGCAAGAGGTGGTGCGGTTTTTCCGGTTCGAGGTTCTCGGCCGCTCTCAAGGCAAGAGCTTGATCCAAGGGGGATACCAGAATGCTGGTGTCGCCGATTGGAAAAGAAATCGAGTGTTCCTTGGGGCCTTGGTCCGTGACTTTCGAGGCCAGTTTGAGCAGGTAGGGCTTGATCAGCGGGCGCCATGTCGGTGTATCGGCGGCAGGTGGATAGGGACTGGCTGAGGGCAGCGCCTGATCGCGAGTGTTCTGATCTTCTGACATCAACCCAGCTTCCTCGCTGCCTTGGTTTGAAGCATCGGCGGGGGGAATTGGGTTCTCACCTGGCCCTCTATTCCGCCTGTGTTCCCTCGGGCCATTGTACCAGCTGGTTGTCGACGTATACGATGTCGTCCTTGAATCGGGTGATCCGGCCCATCACGTAGGGTGTGTCCGCCGTTCGATTACTCCCGTAACTCACCGCCGTGTATCGGGATCCATCTCCGCCGCACTGGTAGCCGAAGAGGTTACTCCACCCGTCGTTCATCGGTAGTTTCCCAAGATGGGGGACCAGGGCCATGTGGTTGGTGTCTCCAAGGACGGGGAAGTGGCCGTGGTCAATGCTGTAAACCGTCAGGGCGATGATGATGGTGCGAAGGTCGGCAAAAGACCTTTTCTGCCTCGCCGCTTGCAGTGATTGCAACAGATTTGGGATTGCAATGGCGGCAATGATTCCGATGATTGCTACAACAATCAGCAATTCAATCAGGGTGAATCCGCGGTTCGTTCTTCTCATGTAGCCTGACATCAAAACCCCCCTCACACCACTCCTTTTGCCGCGTCCTCATGTCTGAGCGCTCGGTGGTGGTCAGTACCCCTCTTGTTTATCCTATGGGATCTCATTATCAGCGTCAAATATGGGAATCATCGTGCCATTGTCCCACCGGTACATATCTCGGTCCGGGTAGCACCACTCGAGCCCCAGGGTCTCGCCGAGGTCGGCGGCATACAGGGGAACGGTGTGATCGGTGTCCATCCCAAGCCAGGGAGACGCTTCGGCCCACCCTCGCCAGTTGTCTTCCGGGAAAAGGACCAGTGAACATTCGGGCAGAGCTGACGCGGCTTCGGTCATGTCGGTCGAGACATCGTTGTAGCCACGGTAGAGCGAGAGGCGAGCGGGAATGGCTGCAGTGGTACTCAAGATCAGAAGGCCAAGGAGAACGGCTGCGGTCGGCCATGTACGTTTCTCTTTCGCTGCGAGGATTTGAGCCCCTCGCGCCGTCAAGACCCACGTTATGCCGCAGGGTACGAAAAGGTATCTCGGCCCGAAACCATGGAGCCCTGTCGCCCGAGTACCGAGGTGGGCCAAGACGACCGCGACGGCAACGGCCGCAAGCAACTGGTCCTCCCTGGTCGACTGACGGGAGAGAAAAAGAACTGCCACGAAGGCGAACGGCAAGGCCAGAGATACGGATCCTCCAAGCCACGGCCACCCCCATCCGTGAACGACCGGTCCTAGAGATGCCACCAGTGTGTCAAGGTTTCGGATACCGAATGCCGCGTGCCGGAGTGAATACATCGAGCCCTCGGCCAGGGCGTAGGGGAAGGTCCAGGGAGACCCGGTGATGGCATCGTTGGCCAAGAGTATCGGCAGGCTTGTTGTGAGACCACCGAAGATCAGCCACAGTCCGTCTCTCCACCGGCGTCGTCCGGCCAACGTCTCACCCAGATGGAAGAGACCGATGGGGAGAGCTACGGCGACTGCAGTCAGCGGTCTCATGCCGAAGGCCAGGCCGAAGGCGATGCCTGCACCAACCCATCGCCATCTGGTGGTTTGGCGAGGCGGAGGCAGGCAGAGGAGGATGGCCGCCAGGAGCAGTGTGGCGCTCCCTGCGTGAGGCATACGGGACCCGAAAAGCAGCAGGGCAAGGGGTGAGGCCAGAGCGGCTGCAGCTGCGGCAAGTGCGGTCCACCGACCGCCCAGTCTGAGGCCGAGAAGGGCGATCAGGAGGATGTGGGGGATTCGGAGGAGGGCCGGCGCCAACCACGGGGCCCCGATGGCGATTCCGGGTGCGAGGAACAACGGCCATGCCGGAGGGTAGTGGCCGATCCAGCGCCCACCTCGGACATAGGTCAGGGGAACGGCGAAGTGGTCCGAACACGGTGGTTCGACGCCGGTTAGATGGCCGGACAGCAACCATCGCCCCTGCAATAGGTAGACGACTTCGTCCGGCAAATGGGGGAGGTTGTCGAAGATGTCGACGGCGGTCCAGACGGCGAGACCGGCGCCGATCAGGGCCAGCAGGATGACTGCGGTGACGAATATTGCGGTGGGCACCGGGGGGGCGCCTTCGTTCTTGTTATTTCCGAATCGGGAAATTATCGACCACAGCGCCAACAACAACGCCCCACCCGCGATGGCGTGGAGTACGGTGGCCATCGCTGCGCCCAGGCGGCCCAATGGCTGGGGGTCCAGTGAACCCGAGGCCAGGACATGTCCCTGATCGTCGAGGATCAGAAGGTCATTGTTGAGCAGGCCCCGCCGAAAAGCGCAGGAGATCCCGGGGGCGCCGCCCAGTGTCAGGATCAGGTGCTGATGGTGGCGGCCGGTGATCGTGCCGCGCAGGGTGAACTCCGAGCCCAGGTCGGCCGGTGTCGAAAAGACGGTGGCGGTTGGTGCCGCCTCGTCAACCCACCAGTCGCCGACGGCCTTGGTTGGCCCACGAGGGAATGAGAATCGGCCTGGCAGCCGCCAGTGATTGACAGTTCCTTCAGGGGTTATGGCCTCAAGAATGCCGCCCCCAGTCGGGTGCATCCCGGCCTGGGCCG
>Ga0164318_10005802_pt1 | contig 11947 bp, 8 predicted proteins | sample GuaBasSedimGuay9_FD_113734 | JGI IMG/M metagenome (GOLD analysis project Ga0164318, IMG submission 113734) | Subseafloor sediment microbial communities from Guaymas Basin, Gulf of California, Mexico - Guay9, Core 4571-4, 0-3 cm | ecosystem: Environmental > Aquatic > Marine > Hydrothermal vents >... | reverse complement strand
GAAACAGAAGCTGCGATACAAATAGCTATAAATAAACTATTAAAAGGAAGAACTAATTTTATTGTTGCACATAGATTATCCACTATTGTCCATAGTGATAGAATACTTGTGTTGGATGATGGTAAAATAATAGAACAGGGAACACACCAAGAGTTAATCAAAAAACATGGAGTTTATCATAAATTGTATACAAATCAATATTCTGAAGACATGCTTGAATTGTCATTGAGGTAAATAGGTGAGTCATTATGATTCACCTATTTCACTTAATTTCTTCTATATGGGATTTTAAGATTAGATTTATTATGATATAATATTATTATAAATAACAAAAAAAGGAGGCTAGTTATGAAAAAAATCATTTTCTCTATATTTGTACTTGCCGCAATCATTATAGCCTTTTTTATTTTCTTTATTTATCGCAATATAGACAGAAACCAAATATTATATCAATCCCTTGTTACTAATAGTGATGTAGTATACAAAACAATTGACAATAAAAATCTTACATTAGATATATTAATGCCTACAAAAGAAGTTTATGAAACTACGCCAGTTATTTTTTATGTACATGGAGGTAGTTTTGTTGAAGGTGATAAATCTTGGCTTACAAAAGATATTGGAGAATATGTTACAAGGGCTATTTTGGATTCTGGATATGCGATTATTTCTTTAAATTATCGCTTATTGGATGAAGATACACATTTTCCAGAAAACCTAATAGATATTAAAGACGCTATTAGATATATAAATTCTAAAGCTGAAGATTATGAATTTGACACAAACAATTTTGGGATTTATGGCACAAATGCTGGAGCCTATCTAGCACTAACAGTTGCCTACAGCCCAAGTGGATTATACTTAGGTGATTCTCAGTTAGTTAGTTTTTCAGCTGAAGTAAAATATGCAATAGATTTTTATGGGATTACCAAGATGAGTGATGTTAAAGATATTAATCATATGACTTCACAAGAATTAATTGATACACAAAATGATTTAGATATATTCTATGGAGAAATATTTGATATTTATAATTTAACTGAAGAAGATTATGAATTGATAGAACAATATGATCCATTATCTTATATTTCTAATGATACAATCCCTACATTGATTATTCATGGAACCAATGATGCGTTGGTTAATATAAATCAAAGCGATATGCTAGAAACAAAATTAAATGAATATAATATTGAATATGAATACTATAAAATTTTAAGTGGGAATAATGGATTGACTAATATAACTGAGGGAGAAATTAATAACATTCAAACATATGTAGTTGATTTTCTAAGTGCTCAACATATTAATGAGGTGGATTAGTAATCCGCCTCTTTTTAAAAAAACAATAAAGGAGTAGTCATTTAAAATGGGTAAACTTACAAAACTATCAGGTTTTATTGATTCTCATCTTCATATGTTAGGTCTAGGATATACTAAGTCAAATATATCTTTAGAAGAAGCTAAATCTAAAAAAGAAGTTATTTCTTTATTAAAAAAAAGCCAATCAAAAACTATAATTATTGGTAAAGGCTGGAATCAAGAAGAATTTATTTATAAAAAATTTTTAACTAAAGCAGATTTGAATAAGGTTTCTCTTACAATACCTGTTATCGCAATAAGAATATGCGGACATGTCTTAGTTGTAAATGATGCGATGTTAAAACTCGCTAAAATAGATAATAATAAAGGAATAAACGGAGGATCCTTTGATATAAATACAGGTATATTTAAAGAAAAGGCTATGGATTTAATCTACAATAAAATCCCGATTCCAAATAAAAATGATTTAAAAGAATATTTTATTAAAGCAAACAAAATAATGTTAGAGAACGGTATTACTTCAGTAGCTAGTGATGATTTTAGTATTTTTCCAATATCATATGAAGAAATAATATCTGTGATAAATGAATTGTATAAAGAAAATCTTATACAAGTTAAGATAACTGAACAAGTCAATATCTCAATTGATGAACTCAGAAGTTTTATAAAAAAAGGTTATGTTAATAAGCGTTTTGTTAAATTTAAACTAGGGCCATTAAAAATTATAGCTGATGGTTCTTTAGGTGGTAAAACAGCCGCGTTAAGAGAACCATATATGGATGATGCTAATAATCTTGGAATAAAACTATATACTGATATTGAACTTTTTGAAAAAGTATATCTAGCTGACTCTTTTGGTATGGATGTTGTTATTCACGCTATTGGAGATACGGCGATAAATCAAGCAATAAACGCAATTATAAAATCACTTAAAATAACAAAGAGAAAAAATCATCATCATGCTCTAATCCACGCACAACTTGCGACTAAATCACAGATTAAATTAATGAAAGAATGGAATATAGGCGCTATTGTTCAACCAATATTTTTAAATACAGATATTTCTATTGTCAAATCAAGAATAGGATCAAGATATAAAGAATCATATTTATTTAAAACAATGTATAATTTAGATTTAAAGGTAGGTTTTAGTACAGATTCACCAATAGAACCTATTAATCCTTTTTATAATCTCTATACTGCAATTCACAGAAAAAGCATAAAAAATAACAAGCTTCAACCGCTTTTACTTGAAGAAGCTTTTGAATTAAAAGAAGCCTTAGATTGTTATACAAAAAATAATTTGCATTATATTTATGAAGATAAACAAGAAGAAAGTGATTATATAATAATAGATAGACCACTTAATAAAAATGATTTATTAAATACAAATGTATTAAAAACATACATTGATGGAATATTGGTTTATAATAAGATAAAATAAAAGCTATTAGTTATTTTATTAATGAATATTTAATAATTCTATATTTTTAATATTCAATATGATATAATATTTCATAATATAAGGTGGGGTAATATGAACATATTTATATGGATGGGGTTATTTACAGTTTCCTTTGCGGCTTTTTTTCCAATGACTATTATTAAGGTATTTGATATAAATAAAAAATATTATTATTTTAAATATGTCACAATAACTTTGTTTCTTTGGACAATTCATACTTGGCTTAGATTATTAGTAAATAATCCATATATACAATACTATTTAGGGTTAAATTTATATCCAATTATATTCTTTTTGATTGGAATGTTTTTTATCGCTGTAGAAAACTATTTGAATAGACATATAGGTAAAATATATTTTAGGATATTAGGAGCTTTTACTATAATCGAATTAATTATCGTTAATACTAATGCCTTACATCAATTAATTTGGATTTTACAACCAAGTAGTACATTAACTTATTTAGATATAATTCATGCGGATATTGGAATATTCTATTACATTCATATATTTATTTGTTATAGCATATTGCTTTATGTTATTATTCATTTGTTAAGCGATTTATATAAAAATGCTAAAAAAGATCGCGATATTTTTCCTTTTCTTTTTATGGTTGGAGGTATCATAATAGGGATTACATTAAATTTAATACATATATTTGTATATACATTCACAGTTGACCCTACATATCTTGTATTTGTAATCTTAATTTTAATGTTTTATTTTGTTGTTTATATAAGAGATATAAAATTAATCATAACTATGAATAGAAACGAATTTATCCTTGATAATTTAAGAGAAATGTATCTAATTGTAAATCAAAGGAATGAAGTTATAGATGCTTCCCAAGAATTCGTTAATTATTTTAATTTAGATTTAAATAAAACAATTCTTTTTGATGATTTATTAAAAAAAATAGAAAATAAAGCGATTATATATAAAGATATCAAAAATCTTAAAACTAAATTTGATCCAACAAGACGTTATTTACATATGCAAATGAAATTTATTAATATTCCATTATATAAATATCCTGGAAAGTTTTATATGTTTTATGATGAAAGTGAACATCGTAAATATATAAATGATATGAATTATATCAAATCACATGATTTGATGACCGGATTGTATAATAGAAATCACTTTGAAGAAATCAAAGCTAAAATCGATGAAAGCGCTCAATCTTATGTTTTAATATTGTTTGATTTAGATGGATTAAAATTATGCAATGATATTTTAGGGCATGAATTTGGAGATAATCTTCTAATTGAATTCGCAAAAAGATTGAAAATAGTTAGTGAAAAATATAATTTTATGCCTATTAGAATGGGTGGAGATGAATTTTTATTAATAGCTATGAATTTAAATATCAAAATGATTGAATCAAGCTTGAAGAATATAATTAGTATTTTAAACCATGAAGTAAATGGAATCAAAACATCATTCTCATATGGATATGCGCAAAGAGATTCTCATTCTGAATCACTTGAACGAGTTGTCTCTAGAGCTGATAATAATATGTATTTAATGAAAGAAAAAAATTTAGTGAATAGGGATAATTTGAAAAAGCATTTACAAGAAGTAGCTAATAAAATAAATAAAAAGAAATAACTGTGATTAATTCACAGTTTTTTGTAATATAAATATATTGACAAATTGGAGTTAAAGATGAAACTAGCAATTTATGATTTTGATGGAACATATGTTTTAAAACAGACATTACCATATCTGTTTAAACTTTGGAAAAGAGAAAAAATTAATAATAAAGCCTATAATAAATATTGGCTTAGAATTATGTGGAGGTATTTATTATATAGGCTTCACTTGTTTGGCTGGAATAAGCAAACATTTAGAGCTGGTGCAATGAAAATCACAGCTGATTTATTTAGAAGCATTGAAAGAGAAAAACTCAATAAATTTCTTGATTTATTTTATCAAGAGATTCAACCTTTTATTTCAAAAGAAATGTCCCAACAATTAAAAAAGGATAATGAAGAAGGTTTTTATACAATTTTATTAAGTGGTAATTTCAATATTATCTTAAAACCATTTTTAGCTGAAGGATTTAAAGAAGTAATAGGTACGAATGTTGAAGGAGAAAATGGGTTAAAAAAATCAAATGAAGTTGAAATAATTATTAATAAAAGAAAACAAGATATCATTGAACATTTATTTAAAGAAGCTGACTTTAAAAACAGTAAAGCTTATGCGGATTCTGATTATGATTTACCTATATTAGAACTTGTAGGTAATCCTATAGTGGTAAACCCTGATAAAGAATTAACTAAAATAGCTTTAGAGAGAAATTTTAAGATTATGTATACAAATAAAAAAGTGTGAAATTCACACTTTTTCTATTGTATTTTATCTGCGACATTCTCTACAAATATTTTAACTACATTTGGGTCGAATTGAGTTCCACTACATCTTTTAATTTCTGCGATAGCCTCTTCCTTAGTTATAGTTTTACGATAAGGTCTTGCCTGAGTCATTGCATCATATGAATCTGCGATAGCGATAACTCTAGAAGCAAGTGGAATATTATTTTCTCTTGTTTTATTTGGGTATCCCATACCATCGAAACGTTCATGATGGCTCATAACAATACTAGCTATTTCTAAATATTCTCTAACGGAACTCAATATTTTAAATCCAATTTCGGGATGTTTTTTAACCTTTAACCATTCTTCTTCATTTAACTTGCCAGGTTTATCGAGAATTGATTGGTCTAAATTAATTTTACCAATGTCATGAAGTTTAGCAGCTAATTTTGTTTTGTTATAAAAAGCAGTTCCTAAATTCAATTCTTTAGCTATCAAAGCTGAAATTTCACTAACTCGTTGTGAGTGTTTTAATTCTCTTTCACTTTTTTCAAAAAGAGTTGTCATTATGATATCTATGGTTTTTTTAGAAAAGCTTGAATTTTCATATACTTTATTGCTTTTTAAATTTATAATCGCTTCGTTATATGTTTTATATATATTATTATTCATATTATTATAAATAGCTAAACCGAAAGATAAAGTTATATTTATATTATGAAAAGAAATAGTTTTTATTTTTTGCTTTAGTTGATTTATAATTCTATTACCATCTTCAAGAATACTGTTATTCATAACTAAGGTGAATTCATCTCCATTTGTTCGATAGGCTAAAATATTTTTATTAGTAAAACTTTTAAAAATTTTAGCTAATATAACTAGTAATTTATCGCCTTCTTCATAACTGAACATTTCATTAATAATCGAAAAGGAATTTATATTACCAGCTACTATTGTTATCGGCAATATTTTTTTTGAAATTTTATTAAGTGAAAAACTTTCAAATGATTGGCGATTATATAAATTAGTTAATAAGTCAATCTTAATTAATTTATCTATTTTTTTTTGATTGCGAATAAGCTCGGATAAATCTTCCATTGTGCCTATTCCACCAACCACCTTACCATCAGATATCATAGGAGTAAATTTAACATGGGTATAGAATCTATGTTTAGATAAATAAGAAATATAAAAGCCATCATAATTAGAAGATTCACCTTCCAATGATTTTTTGAGTTCAGCTACCAAATTTTTATTAGGTAATTTTTTCATATCAAAATCAACTAAATCTTCTTTATCAACATGCATAATTCTTGCGAAACTATCATTAACAAATTGAATGACACCTTCATTATTATATTGAAATAACCCTATAGGATTATTATCAAAGATAGTTTGATAACGCTTTTGATTATATTCAAATTCCTTTTGTAAATCCCTAGTTTTTTTGTTTTTAAATATATATATACCTATAATTGTTTCTACAATAGGATAAATTAATATAACGGGAACAAAGGTTTCTTTAAAAGTTTCTATATTATCTGGAAAATAAAAAGCGAATTGAGATAAAAGAATAAAGATATGAACTATAATCCCGAAAATATATAAGTCCCAAAAAAGTTTTAAAGAAAATTGTTTAAAGAAATATTTTTTCCAAACAAGTCCAACGCTTAAAGCAACCATAATTGAAAATATGCCAAAATAAAGTCCTTCTCCACCCTCATAGATTCTATAAGCAATAGCGATTCCAGTTGTAATTAAGGCTGTGGTAGAGGAGAAGGATAAAGCGATTATACTAATTAATATGCTTTTTGTGTCGAATTCATGAATAACGGAAGTGTTTATCATGAAAAATATAGTTATAAAACCAAATATAATCCCCGTTATTATTCTTAGATATTTTGTTTTCATTTTATTTGAAAACATTAATATATCCACAAAAAACAGAAATGAAAATAAAATTGTAATATCGAATATAATATTTTTTGTAAATTCCATAAATTTTACACACCATTTCTTCTAAGTAATTTAAAAATGTCCACACAAAAATGTAATTAATTATAACATAAATACTTGTATATATGTGTGAGAGGTTACATTTAAAAATAAAAATAAACCAAATAAAAAAAATCTTTTTTTAAAATGGTTGGCGTGGTATTATATGTATAAGAGATGTTACTATAAATCTATATTTATTGCGAGGATATATATGAAAGAAATTATAAGTATCATCAATCAAAATTATGATTTATCTATTTATGATTCTGTCTTTGTTAGAAATGTATTTTCTAAAGTTTATAAGTTGATTGGTAAAAATACTGATTATATTCTAAAAATATATTCAGAAGAACAAATAGAAAATGTTAAAGATACTTTAAAAGTTATTCGATTTTTATATTCTAAGAATCGTAATTCTTTGAATGTGATTCAAACAAAAAATAAAGAAGATTTTGTCAGTATTATAATAGATGATATAACGTATTATGGTGTGGTTTTAACCTATCATAAGGGAAATACACCTAATACTAATCTAGATCATGATAATATAATTAAATATATAAAATTAATTCATATACAAATGGAAAAATATCCACATAAATTAAATTATTATGGAAAAGAATATTATGTTGATCGCTGTATTGAAATTGCAATTTTAAAAGACTTAGATGCAGATAGATTGATTAAATTCAAATATATGGGTAATGAATTATATCAATATATAGAAAACCTTCCTAGAAGTTTTTGTCATGGTAATTTTACATTTGAAAATATTATAAAGGATATTTCTGGACAATTTACCATTATAGATTTTGACGCAGCTAATAATACATCTAACTTAATAGATTTAGCTACGTTTTGTGATCAAACTGATTTTGATGAATTCAAGGGAACACATTTTGATAATACTATCAAAACATTATTAGAAGCACAATCAATTTATCGCAAATTTACCGATGAAGAGATAAAAGCCATGTTAGCTTTTATTCCTTTACATCATTTTGAATATATCGCTAATATAGGAATTGCACAAGGAATAGAAGAAGTAAAACTTGAATTTATTGAAAAACATTATTTATGGATTGAAGCATATTTTGAGTACTTTCAAAGTTGGTTAGGCAATATAATAGTATAATTAAGTTAATATAATAAAAACCACTCAAATTAATTGAGTGGGTTTTTAGGGTTTTTAAGTTGTTTTATAGATTAATTTTTCAATCTTAGAAGTTTTTATATATGGAATAAATAAGATAAAGGCTAAAATCGCACTTAATATATCAGATAAACCTTGTGCGGCTAAAACGCCATCAATTCCTAGTATTTTAGGAAGAATTAATATAGCGGGAATGAAAAAAAATCCTTGCCTAGATATACTCATCAATAATGCTTTAAACCCTTTGCCTAAAGCTTGAAAGAATACAGTTACACTATTGGTAAAACCTAAAAATATTAAACCGATTGATAAGTATCTAAATCCCTTTATTGCATAATCAATCATTGTATCGCTCATGTTAAAAATACGAATTACATAAGAACCAAATAAACCAAAAATAATCGCAGTAATAATCATAATAATTGAGGTTATTTTAGCTGTAAACTTAAACGATTCCATTACTCTTTGAGGATTTTTAGCTCCATAATTATATCCAGCTACCGGTTGTAATGCTTGTCCAAAACCAAAGATTATATATGAAGGGATAGTTACAGTGCGAAGCATATTACCAATAACAGAAATTAATTCGTTTCCACCACCATATTGTTTAGCTGCGTAGTTTAAAAGACCCATGGATAAACTAAATAGAAACTGTCTAAACAAAATAGGCAAGCCGACTATCAATACTTCTTTATAAATACTTAAATCAAATTTCATATTTTTAATCTTTAAATGAAGAATAGTTTTTTTATTTAAAAATATAAATAATAGAATTACAAAGGAAAACATGTTGGATAAAGTAGTTGCAATAGCAGCCCCTTCAACACCCCAATCAAATACAAAAATGAATATTGGATCTAATATAATATTCAATATAGAACCTGAAATCATCGCAATCATAGAATATTTTACACTACCTTCAGAACGTAAAATATTGTTTAAAATCATATTTAAAATCATAAAGGTATAACCATAAATGATGTAAGTTCCATAATTTTTAATCATATTCATATTAGCCTGATCTGTAGCGAAGATGCTAAAAATTTTATCCATGAAAATATAATTAAATATAGTCGATAAAACACCTAAAATAATACCAGTTATAAATACAAGAGAAACAACTTGTTCTGCTCTGTCCTTTTTATGAGCACCAAGTAATCTGGAGATATAACTAGCACCACCAATTCCAAGAGATAATCCAATAGCAGATGCAATTAACATAACTGGCATAACAACCTGTAAAGCGCCAGGGGCAGAGACATCATACCAAGATACAAAAACAGCATCGACGAAATTATAAATTGCCATAACGAGCATTCCTATTATTGCAGGTATGGAAAGTTTTATAATTGCTTTGCTGACCTTTTCATCTTTTAATGTTTTTATTCTTGCATCGTCCATATAAGATCTCCTTGGATATCTATATTATTATATACGATATGTTTTTAAAATGCTAGAGCATTCACTAGCATTTTAAATAAAAAGGATATTATTAAATATTTATTCATGAAACCAAGCAATTTCATGTGATAAATTGTAATTTAATGTTTATTATTATATAATTTAAATAAGTAAAGTTTAAGACTTTTTAAGAGATGAGTGATGTTAATGAAAAAGATTTTACAAAAACCAGTATTTTGGATAGTTAATTTTGTTGCCTTATTTTTCTTAATTCTTGTTTTACTTTACATTGAAGGCTCCAGTATTTTAATTGAACAACAAACAAATATAGTAATGACTGAAAAGGAATTAAGGGTTGATCAACTAGAACATAAAATTTCTTCAGTTAATTCAATTATTAAAGATGTCTCAAGTTATATTTTGACACAAGAAAATCAAGATGATTTAAGACCTTTCTTAATTAGTTTGGAGTCTAACTGTGAATTTGTTACACAATTATATTTTGGTACTCCTGATAATGTTTTAACTATATCGAGTGACTTTGTGCCAGACCCAGATTTTGACCTTACACAAAGACCTTGGTATATTGACGCTGTTATAGCCGGAGACATTGTTTATACAGATGCCTATATTGACGCCGCTGAGGATAGAATAGTTGTTACAGGAACATATCCCGTTTATAAAGAAGGGGTTTTGTTAGGCGTTGTAGGCGCAGATATTGAGATACGAGAAATTACGTCATTTGTTAATTCAATAGAAAGCGATTATCAAGGATACGGATTTATCATTGATAATTCAGGAAGAGTAATTTCACATAAAGATTTAGATCCTGAAAGCATTGAATTTAAACAAGCAGAATATTATGGAATTCCATCAGAACAGCTTATAGGTAACGAAGGTATTACAAATACTGTTAATATCAATGGTATTTCTGGCAAGATAATTTATCAAATAATACCGGGAACAAATTATACTTTTGGTATGTTTGTCTCTAATAATGTTTTAAATCAATCCAGTAAGATATTTTCATATATATCATTTGTCGTTTTAGCTATCTTTATTTTAATTGTAGCTGTTATATTTATGATGTTTCAATATTATATCTATCGTCCAATTTCAAGCTTGATTGACGATATCTATACAATTGATCCTATAAACAAACCAGAACATCGCTTGTCTAAAGGAAAAGACAATCAGTTTAATAAGGCTAGAGATGTTATCAATGAGTTAATAGATGATACAGTAAAAAGTAATAAACAAGCAAAAGAACGCTTAGAAGAAATAAGTTTGCGTAATCAAAAAATTAATATGTTATTGGAATCATCTCCAGATATACTGTTTACATTAGATATTAATTATAGATATTTAGATGCTTATGGAAAAGGCCTTGAAAGTCTTCATTTAAAAGAAGAAGATATAATTGGTAAAACTTTCTGTGAAGTCTTTGATATACCTGATATTTACGGTAGAGAAAAAATATATAAAAGTGTACTCAAAGGTAATAAGGAAATTTCTACTTGGAAATTCGTAGATGATAATGGTAATACATTGTATTTTGAAACGGTATTAGCGCCATTCTATAATATTGATAATGAAATTATTGGTATAGTTGATGTAACTAGAGATATAACAGAACAACAAATTCGTTATGATGAATTAATAGAAATAAGTACACATGATCATTTAACGGGATTATATAATAGGCGTTATAATTATCAAAAGTTAGATGAGTTAGATAAGTTAAAAGATTATCCAATAGGATTGATAAATATTGATATTAATGGTCTTAAAATTATCAATGATGCATATGGACACGCTACAGGAGATTTAGCTTTAAAGAAAACAGCTGAAATTCTCTTGAAAAACACAAGGAGAAAAGATATTGTTTCCCGTATTAGTGGTGATGAATTTACAATAATTATTCCTAAAGCAACTGAGGAATATAGTTGAAAACTTAAAAGCAAACTTCAAAAAGCATTTTCAGTTACGAAAATTAAAAATATAAATATCTCTGTCGCAATAGGATATTATATTAAAAAAGATGATTCAATTGACTTAGATGACTTACGAAAACTAGCTGAAAATGATATGTTCAGACATAAAATAACTGAACATAAATCAGTTAAAAACAGAGCGATATCAGCTATATTGAAAACATTAACAGATAAATATGAATCCGAAAAAAATCATTCAGAAGGTGTATGTAAATACTCTTATGAATTAGGTAAAGCAATAGGACTTAGTGAAGATGATTTAGTTGAATTAACAGTCCTTGTAAAGTTTGCT
>Ga0164318_10005801_pt1 | contig 11948 bp, 13 predicted proteins | sample GuaBasSedimGuay9_FD_113734 | JGI IMG/M metagenome (GOLD analysis project Ga0164318, IMG submission 113734) | Subseafloor sediment microbial communities from Guaymas Basin, Gulf of California, Mexico - Guay9, Core 4571-4, 0-3 cm | ecosystem: Environmental > Aquatic > Marine > Hydrothermal vents... | reverse complement strand
TCGCCGGTTGCTTCTTTGAAGGCCCGGAAGTGATCCGGAATCCAGTCGGAAGGTCTTGTGGAATAGTCATCACTGTCCCAGTCTCCCAGAAGCACCCGCCATGTTGTATGGGAGATCTCACTTTCCATTATCGAATTAATGATACGGACAGCTTCTCCCTTATAATTAATAGTTCCGGTTAAACCCCATTTTGCGTCTGCCAGCAGGAGAGCATAGGCAATATCGATATCGCCGTCGGAGGCGCTGTCCGAACGGAGGTTTGTATCTTCGTTTTCCGGAATGATCCAGGACATTAAATTTTTATTAATTGTACTGGGGAAGGCTTTGTACATGTTGTACAATCCGTCAAACTCCGTCTGTTTGTCCATAAGTGCGGTAATTATCATACCATATCCGTGTCCCTCGGATGTTGCCTTTGCATCTGTACCGCCCCAGGATGAGGGGGTGTCACCGTTTGACTCCCCGAGAACATAGTACCACGTTGTCTCTACAGTTGACTGTTTAAGATACTTGCCTGACCAGTAATCCCAGTACTGCTGGACATGGGCTTCCATATCCGATTGCGTGTACTGCGACGGCTTAATAGGACTTGTGTAGGTATAGGGGTACGAATCATAGCTTACCGCCTGCGGAGATGTCCTGCAGGACCCGAAGGTAAATAGAAATATTATGAGTATTAATATCACGATCAGTCTGTTCATGCTTGAAATTTAGACCATTTTAATAGAAAATCAAGATAAGAGGTGGCCGTATGGATAACCAGATGGAATTCCGGTTCAGTTTTCAAACCATGAAGTACAGCGAGACGATTGCGTTTTATACCGATGTCCTAGGACTGCCGGTTGTAAAGACCTGGAACAGGGGGTTTAACGACAGCGGGCACCAGTTCAAGGCTGCTTCGGGAATGATTATCGTGCTTCAGAGTGCTACAAAACAGGTTGAACCCTTAAAGGATGCTGTAATTCTTATTCAGGTTGAAGACGTAGATGCATATTTAAAAGAATTGAGGGAGCGGGGTGCTCCTGTTGTTCAGGAGATTGTTAGAAGGGAGTGGGGACACCGGGATTTTAAAATATCTGATCCCAACGGCCTTATTATTGGATTTTATTCAGAAAAATAATCAGTTACAGTGGATTTATCTTTTCTAAAGCAGTATATTATCCCCTTAAGCAGTAATTAATGGAGACAAACAGAATGTTAATGAATTTATTGAAAAAACGGCAGTTTATACTTATCCTGATGGTGCTCCTGCCGTTAACACTTTTTGCCGGAGGCAAAAAGGAAGCGGAAAAGCAGAAGGATAATCCCCCTGCTGAAGTAGCGGCTGACAGCCAAGCAGCACAGCGGGAGGAAATTCAGAGTCCCGTGGATATAGCTGCCAGGGTAAACGGAATTGCTATTCCTCTGGCAAAGTTTAACAGCCAGGTGGAGGCTACTGTTTCCCAGTATACACAACAGGGGATGGCCCTTCAGAATGATCAGATGTCCCAATTGAGGGAAAGCGTACTGAATAACCTTATCAATCAGGAACTTTTATACCAGGATGCCCTTAAAAAAGGGATGAAGGTTGCTGATGAAGAGATTCAGGCTCAGATGGACAAGGTCAAAGGACAGTTCAAGGATGATGAAGAATATCAGAAGGCTTTGAGTGATCAGGGAATTACTGAAGAACTTCTTGTTGACGATCTTAAAATGAACATTATGCTGAGCAGATATATCGAAGAAGAATTCAAACCCCGGGTTAAGATAACAGAAGATGAGGAAGCAGCCTTTTACGGACAGAATCCCCAGTATTTTTCCCAGCCGGAACAGGTGAGAGCCAGTCATATTCTTATTCAGGTAAAAGAGGATGCAGATGATGCTGCCAAGGCAGAAGCAAAAAAGAAGATAGAGGATGTTCAGAAGCGCCTTGAAAACGGAGAGGAGTTTTCGGATCTTGCCAGAGAGGTTTCAGAAGGCCCCAGCAGTAAAAACGGTGGTGATCTCGGTTTCTTTGGTAAGGGACAGATGGTAAAGCCCTTTGAAGATGCTGTCTTCGGTATGAAAAAAGGGGAGGTAAGCGGTATAGTAAAAACCCAGTTTGGATACCATATTATCAAACTTACTGACAGGAAACCGGCGGGCATGGTCCCGTTTGATCAGGTAAAAGGGCAGATTGCCGACCATCTGTTTCAGACGAAGCTTGGTAAAGTGATCCAGGACTATATTGATACACTGATTCCGGGTGCCGATATAGAGAAGCTTGTTTCTTAAAAACAATTTATGATATATTTAGTTAGATTTGGACATAAAAGTCTTGATTAGAAAATAGATATATAGTATATTCATTATACAATAGATAGAATTAGGTTAGGAGGGTAAGAATGGCAACACATCTTACTAAAGATACTTTTTTAAAAGAAGTTTTTGATTACGAAAACAACAAAGAATGGAAATTTCAGGGTGAAATTCCTGCAGTTATTGACTTTTACGCAGATTGGTGCGGACCCTGTAAGATGGTCGCTCCCATTATTGAAGAGCTTTCAGAAGAATATGCAGGAAAAGTTAATTTCTACAAAATTGATACTGAGGCTGAGCAGGAACTTGCAGCAGCTTTCGGTATTCAGAGCATCCCTTCTCTTCTCTTTATTCCGGTAGACGGTAAACCTCAGATGGCAGCCGGTGCGCTTCCAAAGGATACCTTCATTGAGGTTATTAATAAAGAGCTTCTTGGAACTGCATAAATAGAAGAGTATTTTTACGTAAAGCTCCTGGGGTCTGAAGGCTGACAGGAGCTTTTTTATACATTTTACTTTCTTATAATGTGAGGAAGAACCTCCGGCAGAGGACTCATTTTTATACCCAGTGCGGAGTGTACGACTCCTCCTGTAATCAAGGTGAGGATTATTTCAGCTACAATTGCCGGTTCCTTCTCCTTCGGGAGTATTTCTGTCAATGCTTCTTCCAGCATCTTCTGCCATTCAGTATATGCTGACCGTATTCTTTGTTTAAGGAGCTTATTGTAACTGATAGCTTCATATATCAGGTAGATATGAAGTTTTCCCCTGTTGGTAGTCTTGAACATGATCTTGAATACTACCGAGATTATATCTTCAGGGCTGTTCTTGTTGTCATGGTTTTTTACCCATTTTAAAAGTTTCCCGGACAGTCTTTTCATGTAGATATCGGTTACATCGAAGATGAGGTCAGATTTTGTCGGATAGTAATAGTAGAGTGTTCCCTTACTGATGTTCAGTTCTTTGGCAATATCTGCAAGACTGGTTTCATGTGCCCCCTGTTTAATAAACAGTTTTGTGGCAGTTTCAATGATCCGTTGCTTGTTATCCACATCCGCATAATCAAGTTTACTCTTGGCCATGGTTCTATTATTTTAACTTTAACAGTGATGTCAAGACAGGATCAGCCTTTTTGTCGGCCCTTAACCGATATTTTCCCAAAAAGATAAAATACTTGCTAATTAAAGATGTTTTTCTTACAATCAGTGCATGATGAAATCAAAATTTATACTGCTTGTAGCAGCAGGGATGTTAACAGCAGCTTCGCTTTTTCTGTTCTCATGCGCCGGTACCCCTCCGGCTGAACCTGGCTATATTGAGGGAATAGATGTGCTTGCTTCCACGATAGCTGAAAAAACCATTGCAATTCTTCCCGGTACGGAACCGGTAACTCTTGCTGTGTATTATTTTACCGTAGACGGGAAACCCGGCAGCATAAGTGATTATCTCATCAACGGAGTTACCACCGAGATTGCAAACAGGGGAGGGGACAATCTTACCATGGTAAGCAGGCAGGGGCTGGACCGTATAATGGAGGAGCACTCGCTCATGCTCACCGACCTGGTGTCGGAAGATACTCAGGTGAATCTGGGCCAGCTGCTTGGAGCGGATATGGTGCTTACAGGATATATAACTCCTTTAAAGGACTACAATAAAATAAACATTCAATGTATCAAAGTAGGAACGGGAGAAGTAATCGGCGGTTTTCAGTTAAACTACCGGGTGGAAAACGAATTTCAGCAGGATTCGGTAAACAGGGTAATACTTCCCGGAAATGCTGTATCAAGGGTTAAGGGAGTTACCACCACAACAACCATACTGGATGATTTCGAGGGATCTGTAACCCGGGTACCCTTTTTCCATTATGAAGAATCATGGGGAGAGCTCTTTGCCGGCAAACATGCCGGGATTTCTGCAGGAGAAGGTGCTGTTACACTTGCCTTCGAAGCGGAACTGGACAGCGGTGAGTTGCTGAGAAAGTGGAACGATTCGGATTTAAATTTTTATGCCGGGTTTAAGACAAAACATACGATAGGAGCGGACTATGGATTTTCGGTGGATTTAAAACCGCAGGGTTTTTCCCAGGTGTACCTTTTTGTTTCCCAGCAGTTTAAGGATGGAGACAGAGTATTCGGTGTACCTGTTACTTTGAATCCGGGGGAATGGAATCATCTTCAAATTCCCTTCAACGTTCTTAAGGATTACTCATATACCGGCTCCATTGAGGAGAATAAACCTCTGATTCTGAGTTTCGGTGTTCCCTTCGGCAAAAACTATGAACTTTTCTATTTCAGGAACTCTGAAAAAATATCCGGAAAGCTTTCTGTTGACAATATTGGTTTCTTTACTCTGGATACTGAAGATGATGAAAATGTTGTTGCTACTTTTGATGATGAAGTTTACCGTACGGTACCATCGGTCAGTATTGACAATAGTTCTTTGTACGTTGATTATTCAGGATCCGGGGAAGGAATGCTAAAAATAAATGAAGGTGTGCAGTCCCTTTCAATGGCGGTGCGCAGGACTGAGAATGGACCTGCCGGAACATACCTGGACATGAAAGGTTCTCTGGGGATAAACGGGAAAATTGAAGAATTCATTGGGATTGATCAGCCTGTCATGGTAAATCTGGTACTCAATATGGGGAAGTCTTTCAGCGGGAAACACAGCCTCTCTTTTCTGGTTAAAGCAGATTTCTGTACTTCCGGCTACATTCAAATTAATGATTCAGGTTCTGATTTGTCCTTTGGTGCACCATTTTTTGTTCATTCCGGGTGGGGACAGGTGGAGATCCCTTTCAGTGAACTGATTTCTGATGAAGGGTCAATGGAGGATACGTCTCCTCTTTCCGATAAGTTATGGATGTCCCTCAGCTTCCCAGTAGAACCGGAAATGTTGAAAGAAGCTGTTGCTTCTGGTAGTCTTGATTTTAATGCTTCTATTGACCAAATACTTCTGGGAGATTAGCAATGGATAGTCATGGGAAGGAAACAATAGAGATAATCCGTGAGGTCTTCACGTATATAAACAGGTTCCGGGATAAGGCATTCGTAATAAAGATTGATTCTGAGGTAATTGAGAACTTATACTTCCCCGTTCTTTTAAAGGACCTTGCAACGCTCCATAACGCAGGTATTAAGGTAATTATTGTCCCTGGAGCACGGAAACGGATAGATGAGATACTTGAAAAGTACGGCATAGAAACCGAGTACAGCGGCGGAATACGTATAACGGAGGAAGGAACAATTCCCTTTGTAAAAATGGCTGCGTTTGATGTTTCCAATAAAATAATGACAGGTCTTTCCGCTTACAGGCTGAATGCCCTGGTGGGGAACTGGATCCGGGCAAGGAGCATGGGCGTAATTAACGGAGTAGATTTTAAGTCTACCGGAAATATCGATAAAGTTCTTACTGCTCCGCTGAATAAAGTCCTGAATGAGAATTTTATCCCGATAATCCCTTCAATAGGATGGAATCCTGCAGGAACTCCATACAACCTCTCTGCTAACGAACTGACCATACAGGTAGCTTCAGCCATGAATGCAGAAAAAATATTTTTTATTACCTCGGAAGATATGCTGAATATTTCAGATTACAGAATCCCTTCCGGAGTAGTACCTTCTTCAGACGGCAGAATATCCAGAATGGATGGAGATGCGGCTCAGAAGTTTCTTGCCCTGAATTCAGGGGAAAATACACGATCCCTTGAGATCATAAAACAGGCCATTTCAGGGATCAGGAACGGAATAAAAAGGGTGCATATTATTAATGGGAATGGAAACGGCGGTATTCTTTCTGAAATATTCTCCAACCTTGGAATAGGTACAATGATCTATCGTAACGAATTTGACCGTATCAGGAAGATGGTTTCAGGTGATATTCCCGAAGTCTTAAGGATAATGAGACCCTTTGAAAGGAGCGGTGCATTGATTCCGAGAACGAAGGCGGATCTTCAGCATTCAGTGGGTGATTATGTTGTTTATGAGATTGATAATGTGGTTCATGGGTGTGCTGCGCTTCACCAGTATGAAGGAAATGCCGGCGAGATAGCCGCAGTTGCTGTGGATCCGGAGTATGAAAGAATGGGGATTGGCAAGAAACTTATCACCTATCTAATCATGAAAGCTCAGGAAAGCGGGATGAAGTCGTTGTTTCTTCTGACCACCCGCTCTGTTGACTGGTTTGAATTGCTGGGGTTCAAATCCGGCAGGATCGAGGACCTTCCCGGACAAAAAAAAGAAAATTATAACGTTAACCGAAACTCAAGAGTAATGATCCTCAAACTAGAAGAGTTCCGGCAGCAACCGCCAGACCAGTACTGAGATGCAGTAGATCCTTTAGGGTAAATTGTTTTAATGTATAATCTCTTGTCCCCGAGTAACACCTTGCTTCCATTGTAAGAGCAGTTCCTTCCGCTCTACGGATAATTGCGTACAGAAGGGGAACTGCCAGAGCTGTAATTTTCCTTACCGGATTTTTAACATGCTGTATGCACCTGGATAACCCGGCTTCTTTTATTTGTGCTGCGGTAACCATAATGTCGGGAATAAAGGTAATGGTAAGCCTTACCCTCATGGCTATCTCGGTTTCAGAAATAAAAGGAACAGGTTTTACAAACCAGTATACCGCTTTTTCTATCTCCCCGGAGTGGGTTGTCCCAATAAGTACCAGCCCCAGAAGTATGGTCATTAAAAATCTGGTTACCGCAAGTATAGTGAAAAAAAGATTGTAGGAAGAAAGAAATGCTGCTGTTCCTATAAACAAACTGAGTATCAAGGCTCCTTTAATCTCCCTGATACTTTTAATCCGGTAATTTGCCATAAACAGGAAAATGGTAAAGGCGGAAAGCAGAATAAGCCCTCCTGTTGATATATGGTACAGAAGTACCGTATAGATCAAAAGCAGGGACATCTTTATCCGGGGATCTACTTTTTTAAGAAAAGAGGATCTGTCCTGGTAGCGGAAGAATGCTGTCTCAGCCAAGCCAGGTCATCCTCTTGAGTATGTCGACAGTATTTTCCTTTTCTATATTTCCCGGGATTCGAATACCGTAAGAGGGGGCAGAGATCAGCGCTTTTTCCGGTATATCGTCGCAGACGATCTCCCCGCTGTCCATGATTATAAGCCTGTCTGCATGGGCGAGCATCTTTTCAAGCTCATGGGTAATACAGATAACCGTATGCCCGTTATTGTTCAGGTTGATAATCTTTTTCAGAACCTGTTTTACTCCCGGCAGATCAAGATTCGTAAATGGTTCATCAAGGATGATTATCTCAGGCTCCATTGCAAGAACACCAGCTATTGCAAGTCTCTTTTTTTCTCCCCCCGACAATGATCTGGTGTAGTGCTCCCGTTTATCTTCAAGGCCGACATTTTGCAGTGCAGAGTTAACCCGCTTCTTAACCTCGGCTTTTGGTAAATTCAGGTTTTCAGGGCCGAAGGCAGCATCCATTTCCACTGTCTGGCTTATTATCTGGGAGTTTGAATTTTGAAAGACAAGTCCTACCTTCTGCCTGATCGAGAGAATATCCCTGAATATCGACTGGTTGTTGAAGAGTACTCTTCCGGAAGTAGGCTTTAAAAGGCCGTTCAAATGATGCATTAACACACTCTTGCCTGAACCGTTCTTTCCGGATATCACCAGGAACTCGCCTCTTTCTACCGAAAAAGTGACATTTTTCAAGGCTTCGGTCCCGTCTTTGAATCGGTGGGAAAGATTTTTAACCTCAAGAAGTTTCATTTTCAAGATTGTCTATAACAGGTTTCAGCCAACGGGTTATGGGAACCACTGCGGCAACTTTGATTGCATCTCCTATTAAAAACGGGAACATTCCTGCAGAGAGCGATTTCCCCCATGACATATTAAGGGTGTATTTGAGCCATGGTACACCAAACAGGTACACAACTACTGCACCGCTCAGAGCTCCTGAAAGGATAAGAAGAGCTGAGCTGCTTTCCCCTCCGCCTTTTCTTTTTGAGATTAATCCGGTTAAAACAACTGCCGGGATGTACCCGATGAGATACCCGCCTGTTGGCCCCAGGATAATTCCCATTCCCCCGGTACCGCTATGAAATACAGGGAGTCCTACAGCCCCGAGAAGGAGGTATGTTACCACAACGGAAAGCCCCTTGCGGCTGCCCAATAATGTACCTGTAAGGAGAACAAAGAAGTTCTGCAGTACTATCGGAACCGGGCCTATGGGGACTGCAATATAGGCTCCTACTGCTATAAGCGCAGTGAAGAGTGCAATAAATACGGTGGAACGTACGGAAAAGATATCTGAAGACATAATTACTCAAACCTTTTTTTGTAACGGAGCTAACTCCTGGATCATTTTGAGAAGATCAAAAATTTCAAATGGTTTTGCAAATACAGCATCAACTCCAAACTGGTCTGCAATCCGATGAACAGGATCGCTGTTAGTTTCTACCTTTCCGGAAATTGCTATAAGTTTTATGCCGGGATACTTGTCATGCACTTCCATGAGGGTTTCAACGCCCCCTTTTTCAGGCATAATCAGATCCATGATGATAACAGAAACGGTGTTTTCCTCAATGATAGAAAGGGCTCTGACTCCATTTTCCGCTTCCAGGGTTTGATATCCCATTCTTAAAAGCCCTTTGGTTATCATCTTTCTCAAGTTTTCATCGTCATCTACAATAAGAATGGTGCTCAAAATCATCTCCAGAATCTAGAATTTAATAGCACATGATACTACATAATCCGGGTTAATGTAAATAAAAGCCGCAATTTTACTTTTAAAATTTACTCTTTTGTACTATTGTTTCATAGGGGGTTTAGTATGGAAGTTAACAAAGAAAAAAGCGCTTTTATTATTGTGGATGTACAGAATGACTTCTGTAGTGGAGGTGCCCTGGAAGTAAAAAACGGCGAAGAAGTAGTCCCTGATATTAATGTCTTACTGCAGAGAGATCTGTTCGGTAAGGTTATTTTTACCGCTGACTGGCACCCGGTTAACCATGTTTCTTTTGCATCAACTCACCACAGAAAAACTCTTGAAGTTATTGAAACCAGAAACGGTCTCCAGACCCTTTGGCCGGATCACTGCATAGAGAATACAGAGGGGGCTGCGTTTCATCCATTTCTGGGGGTGGAGAAGGGCGATCTCATTATCAGAAAAGGGAGGGGTAAAAACCTGGATTCGTACTCAGCCTTTTTTGAAAATGACAGGAAGACCTCCACCGGGCTAGGCGGATATTTGAAGGAGCTGGGTATTACTGATCTCTACTTTTCCGGGCTTGCCTTTGACTGGTGTGTGTTCTTCAGCGCAATGGATGCTGTCGGATCAGGATTTAACGCCATTGTAGTTGAGGATTTAACCAGAGCGGTAAATTTTCCGGAAGGTTTTCAGGCAGAGAAGCGGGAAGAGTTGGTAAAAGCCGGTGTATCCATCATCCAATCAGAAGAGCTGTAAACTTTCTTTTGACATACTGTAATACGTGTAATAGAATCTGTACATTCAGTACATAATTAAAGGTTGAGGAATGAAAATCAGGATCAAGATAGCAGGTTCATATGTTATCATTATAAGTGCAGTTGTATTTGTCTCTCTCTTTACCATGGTAAAAACTGTAGAGTCAGTTGAAGCTGTACGGTTCATAAGGGAGGTCGTTACTGCTTCACAAAATGATATGATCCAGTTAAAGTTCGATATTCTTCAGATCCAGCAGTGGCTTACAGATGCTTCTGCAACCGGAACATCTGAAGGATTGCATGAAGCTGACAAGTACTTTGATATGGCTTTGAAGGTTTTGGACAGTGATATAATACGGAAACAGGATGCTGGTAAAAACAAACTTGCAGATCAGCTTAAAGAAGTAAAAAAAACACTTAAAGAGTATTATACCATTGGTGTCAGGATGGCCAATGAGTATACCCAAAACGGGAGAGCTGCAGGGAACAAGTGGATGACCCGGTTCGATCCGTTGGCTGATACATTGATTCCCGGACTTAAATCAGCGGCTGCTGAAACAGCAGATGTAAAAAACTCTCTTGTTACTTCAGCTGAAGAGACATCAGCCGCAATAAGCAGTATACGTAAAAACATAGGGCTGCTTCTAAAAAATACTGAAAAGATGGGTGGCACTGTTTCTGAAAATGTTGCCGCCATAGAGCAGATCACTGCTAATATAAACAGTATTGATAAGCAGATAGTTGAACAAGCCGCAATGGTTGAGGAATCTACCGCATCAATAGTAGAGATGGTTTCCTCCCTGGAAAGTGTTAATCAGATAATAAAAAAGAAAACAAAGGCAGTTAAAAACCTTGCTCAGGCAATGAAAGACGGGAATGATGCTTCTGCTGAAACTGATGAGGTTTTTAACAGAGAGGTAACTGAAAGAATCGGGGATATCTCCGAGATGGCGGAGGTAATACAGTCTATTGCTTCTCAGACAAACCTGCTGTCGATGAATGCGGTGATCGAAGCAGCCCATGCCGGAGAAGCTGGTAAAGGATTTGCTGTAGTAGCGGAGGAAATACGGAAACTTGCAGATAATGCGGCTCAAAACTCTGCTAATATTTCACGTTCAATAAAAGATATTGAGGACGGGATTATAAATACAGGAAAGGTGGCGGAGAAAAAGGTTGCCGCTTTTATAATTATGGACCGTGAAATAGGAGAAACCAGGAACGCATTTTCCGAGATTGCCAGCAGTGTGGAGGAACTTGCCATTGGGGGAGAGCAGATCCAAAAAGCCATGATTGTTCTTCAGGATGTATCGGAAAATATAAAAAATGCCACTTCACAGATGGCAGATGGATCCAGACATGCAGCTGAATCCCAGCTTGAACTGAAACAGCTTTCAGATACGGTTACAGAAGAAATGCTGCAAATTGAATCCGGTTCAGACGAAATTGCAGCAGCTGCCGGGGAGATGGTTTCCTACTCATCCAGTCTTGATATCATTGTTGATGAGCTTGAAAAAGAAACAGAAAAGTTTATTGTTTAACAAAAAAAACCAATAGGAGGTGAAAATGGGTGTAAAGAATGCTGCTTACGTAGCGGCAGATGAAGCACGGGAGATTGTAGCACTGATAGGTTCAGGATCGGATAAGGTAATACCTCTGCTGCAGGAAATCCAGAAACGGCATAATTATCTTCCCGAAGATCTGGTTGAGGCTGTTGCTGATGAAATTAAGGTTCCTGTAGCTGATATATACGGAGTTGCTACCTTTTATTCTCAATTCAGATTTGCCCCCATGGGCAAACATCTTATAAAGGTCTGCAAGGGGACAGCATGTCATGTCCAGGGAGCAGATATGCTTTCATCAGTACTCAGTGAGGAGCTGGGTCTTGATGGGGAAGGGACTACTTCGGATATGGAGTTTACCATGGAAACTGTTGCCTGTCTTGGCTGCTGTTCATTGGCACCGGTAGTAATGATAGACGGAAAGGTTTTTGGGAAGTTGACATCTTCCAAGGTGAGAAAACTGATAAAAGGATACAGAGATGGAAAAAACTAAAGTCTATGTCGGGCTGGGCTCATGCGGGATTGCGGCTGGTGCACAGGATGTTTATGACCATTTAAAGGAAAGTATTGATACTGATGATCTGGATCTCGAAGTAACTTCCTGTGTCGGTATGTGCTATGCTGAGCCGATTGTAGAGGTTGTTCAAAAGGGTAAACGGGTCAGATACGGATTTGTAG
>Ga0164318_10005800_pt1 | contig 11948 bp, 16 predicted proteins | sample GuaBasSedimGuay9_FD_113734 | JGI IMG/M metagenome (GOLD analysis project Ga0164318, IMG submission 113734) | Subseafloor sediment microbial communities from Guaymas Basin, Gulf of California, Mexico - Guay9, Core 4571-4, 0-3 cm | ecosystem: Environmental > Aquatic > Marine > Hydrothermal vents... | reverse complement strand
TCTTATTTTCCATCTTTTGCTTGGAAAATAATTATCAAATATTCTGGTTCTATCCTTTATTGTTTCTATAACCCTCTCCACATAATTTCTTATTCCCCCAGAAGCCAGGAAAGTTGAAATTTCCCAATGTAGAAATCTGATTTACAAAATGTGGAAGATGTTTGGAAAACCCGTGGATATAATAACTCCAGCAGGGATAGAATCCATAAGAATTAAGGAGATAAAAGAGGAGATAAAAAGAGGAATTGTATATGTCTAAAAGAGCAGATAAGGAGTATCTAAAGGACATACTCATAGCATGCGAGAATATTATCGAATACATTGCAGGATATGACTTCAATAGATTTTAAAATTGGTTTGATGAGATTTTGATGTTTGGCTTTGCGATACATTGATATACTATTATTTCATTGTATTACACTGGTGATATGTTATGTCGGTTGCGTTATCTGTTCGGTTGCCTGAGGATATTATGCGTGAGTTAGAGGAAGTGGCTAATCTGTTGGAGCGTCCTAAAACGTATATTGTTCGTAAGGCATTAGAGGCTTATTTGGAGGAGTATTCTGATTATTTGATAGCGCTGGAAAGATTAAGGGACAAAGATGATTTGATTATTTCAAGTAAAGAACTGAGGGAGCATCTTGGCCTGTAAGATAGAATATAAATCTTCGGTAATAAAAGATCTGAAAAAATTAGATAAAAAGGTGGCTATGCGTATCCTTCAACAGCTGGAAAAGAGTCTGGGTGAGAATCCAGATTGTGGGATACCTTTGTCGGGACAATTCAAAGGATTGTTTAAATACCGGATAGGAGATTACCGGGTCATATACGTCAAAACCAAGGAGGGAGTACTTGTTCTCCGAATCCGCCACAGAAGCAAAGCATACCGATAAAAATTCACCACCAACATCGGATAACAGGGGATATATGCTGGGGATTATGCCTCCCTCGGTCGCAACGTCATATATACTCGGCTTTAACCTCTTCACCTTTCATAAACCTATAAATAACCTCCTCTCATTACTCATGTGGAGAAGTGGCAATCCCGATTTGCATTTTTGATGGCTGCCATCGGTTCTGCTGTTGGCTTAGGTAATATATGGCGTTTCCCCTACGTTGCCTACAAAAATGGGGGTGGTGCCTTTTTGATTCCCTACTTCGTTGCCCTCTTCACCGTTGGCATTCCTCTTCTCATTGCTGAATATTCCGTTGGCAGCATGTTCAGAAAATCCGCCCCTATGGCTATGCGAAGTATACATCCCAAGGCAGAGTGGGTTGGGTGGTGGGGTGTTTTCTCCGCCTTTCTCATATCCATCTATTATTCAGTGCTCATAGCATGGTGTCTCTGCTATCTCTTTCATTCCTTCGGGCTCGTATGGCAGCCGGATGCATCAAACTTCTTCTACAATCAGTTTTTAAGGGCTGGGAACTCCCTCTCGCTCGGTGGCTCCATGAACATGCAGATTGTGTTTGCCCTCCTTGCAGTATGGACATCCATATACCTCATCCTTTACAAGGGAGTGAAGTCGATAGGAAGGGCGGCTATAATAACTGTTCCCCTCCCTGCCATTCTTCTGCTCATCCTCACCATAAGAGGAGTGACTCTTCCTGGAGCATCCATGGGACTGGATTTCTACCTCTCTCCAGATTTCTCCAAGCTGTCCATGCCATCCGTGTGGCTCGCCGCCTACGCCCAGATATTCTTCTCCCTCTCCCTCGCCCAGGGAATAATGATTGTCTACGCAAGTTTCCTGAAGAAGGGCTCTGATATAAATAACAACGCCTTCATTACAGCCCTGGCGGATGGAGGAGCAGCATTTCTTGCAGGATTTGCCGTCTTCAGCATTCTTGGTTATCTCTCCTATCAGACGGGGCAGCCAATGAGCGAAATAGCAGGCGGAGGAATAGGGCTCACATTCATAACATATCCCACGGGAATATCAAAGATGCCCGTGCTGGCTTCCTTTTTTGGTGTCATATTCTTCACAACACTCCTCTCCTTTGGCATAAACTCTGCCTTTTCCATGGTGGAAGCAATAAGTGAGGGAATAAAGGATAAGTTCGGGATGAACAAGAAAAAAACAACATTCATTGTGTGCCTCCTCGGATTTTTGCTGGGCTTACTCTTTATCCCTGGTTCAGGCATCCACTGGATTGAGATCATGGATCACTTCATTTCCAACTTCGCTCTTGTATTTGTGGGCTTGCTGGAATGCCTGATTTTCGGCTATGCGCTTGGAGGAGAGAAAATAAGAAATTATGCCAACAAGGTTTCTGAAATAAAAATGGGGAGATGGTCGAGCATAATGCTAAAACTTTTTGCCCCTGTTGTTCTCATTTCCATAGCCCTCGCCTCTCTTGTGGAAGTGATGGTTAAAGGATATGGCAACTATCCCTCCTGGAGCATTGCGGTGGCGGGAGGAATTGTGCTTATGAGCGTGATAATGGCAATATTGTTTGCGAGGTTAAAATGTCGGGAGGAGCAATAGCAATGGCTTTGTTCGGAAGCATAGTCTTCTATGGTGGATTAGCATACTGCATATACAGGGCTATGAGAAAATCTAATCCCCCCACAGAAGAATAACGACAATATACGAAATAAAGGCAAAAATAATGAGGAGAAGGAGGGCAAAGTAGAGGAAGCCATAGATGGCGAGTATGTACACAGTCCACAGCACAGCCATGCTGAGAAATATTGATGCCATCATCTTTTTAAACGAAATTTCCACATCCCTTTAATCATAAAAGCATTTCAATTTTTCTGAATTTTTCAACGCTCTTGCCATGCAAGAGTTTCCCCCGCCTTTATTTTTTGTCCTTTCTTAACCACCATTTTACAGTTTTCTGGCAGCAAAACATCAACACGTGAGCCAAATCTTATTATTCCTATCTTATCCCCTTTTTTCATCACATCTCCTTCCTTTATATATGGAACGATTCTTCTCGCCACCATTCCCGCAATCTGGATCACTTTTATTTTTCCAACACTGCTTTCAATATCAATCTCCATTCTCTCATTTTTTCCAGCATCCCCATAGGCAGGGGCATGTCCGCCATCATAATGCTTCATTCTCACAATCTTTCCATCATAGGGCATGAAATTTACATGCATGTCCAACAGACTCATGAATATGGCTACTCTACCATCTTCTGCATTAATTATTCTTCCATCTGCTGGCGAGATTATGCCATCTCCAATTTTGCGGGGCATATCTCTGAAAAAGTAAAGAAAGAAAAACTGGGTTAAAAGGGCAAGGAAAAGAGGGTAAAGGAAAATGGAGTTTATAGAAGCAAGAACGAGGAAAATGGCAAGGAAGGGCAGGGGAGACAGGGCGACATGAACACATTTCCTGGCTATCATCTTATCAGTTTCTTTATCCCTCTTTCTATTGGTCCATTTCTTTTTGGGAGATTTAACAAATCTGCTATGTTATCATACAACTCAGGAAGTAAATCAAAGACTATAAAGGCAAGAACAATGAGGGCTATGAGGGAACCCACCTTGCCTATAACGTTGTGCATCATGTAAAAAGATAAACCAAGGTTTTCCATTCCATATACCACACCCACATTCCTTATTAAATTGAGCACATATATGGTTGGAACCGTATAAAGAAATGCCCTTATCTTTCTCTTCCTCTCCACATTGAGTGCGGCAAAAACACCTATGAAAACAGCCATGGACTGCAAGCCGGTGCATGCAAGAATGAGTTGAACACTTTCATGTCCATTGAAATAGAGGGGGACATCAACATTCATCCCATAATGGATTGTGCCTGCTTCAACAGCATAACCCATGCTCCTCATTATAAATGCCGTCTGCTCCGCCACCAATTTTATGAGCCATCCAGAAAGAAATTCTATTTTTAATACGGTGAAGTATAACATGCCTGCAAAGAAAGTGGCTCCCGCCATAAAAGTTAAACTTTTCACCTCCTCATTTCTTTTGAAGGAAAGATATTCATGATATGAAAGATAGGAGAGAAAATAAACACCTATTATGCAGAACAGAGCATTGACTGTATCTCTCTCCCCCTTATAATAAAGATATTCTGGCTGTGTTGCCCAGTAGAGGGCGAAGAAGAACCATCCAAGGAAGAGAAGGAAATGCTTTCTTTCCTTCTCACTAAAAAATCCTGCGCCCAGAAGAATTAAACCCAGAAAGAGTATGGGTGTGGTTACGCCATTGAAAATGGAAAGACTCTCATTTATTATGGTGTAGTGGGTTAAAATTATAACAGCAGAGGGTATGCCGAAGAAAAATAAGGCATGCTTCATATTTCCCCACTCAATTCCTCTATTCTCGCCTTCGCCTTCTCAAGTCTCTCCCTGCATATTTTGAATAACCTTATTCCCTCCTCAAATTTTTTGATTGTTTCCTCCAGCGTGAGTTCCCCTTTCTCAATTTCCTCCACCACCCTCTCCAGTTTTTTCAACGCATCCTCAAACTTCATTTCCTCTTCTTTCCCTCTATCCTGCATTTTGCTTCACCATCCTTAACCATAACCCTGAGCATATCTCCAATTTCAGCATCTCCTATACTGCTAAATACTTTGTTATCTTTTTCCCTGAAACATATGCTGTAACCCCTCTCCAGCACTTTATAGGGATTCATCGCATCCAGTGCTTTCCCGCATAATTCAACACTCTGCCGGAGATTATTGATATAAACAATGGCATTGCTCCTCATTTTCTTTACATCTTCCTCACATCTCTCCTTCCATCTCTCAAAAAATTCTGAAACACGGCTGACAGCCCTCTCCATTCCCACCTCTTCAAGCCTCTCATATTCCCTTTCCATTCTCCTTCTCATCGCCCTCTCCATCCTCTCCATCGCCTCATCCATCCATTCCATTATTTCCCTTCCATCAGGAACAGCCATCTCTGCCGCAGCAGAGGGCGTCGCCGCCCTGGCATCGGCAACAAAGTCGGCAATGGTGAAATCGCTTTCATGCCCCACGCCCGATATTATGGGAATTTTTGAATTGAAGATTGCTCTCGCAACCTTTTCCTCATTGAAAGCCTGCAAATCCTCCCATCTTCCTCCGCCCCTTGCAATGATTATGACATCTACATCATTCCTCTCATTTAACAAACTTATAGCCCTCACTATTTCATCTGCTGCACTTTCTCCCTGAACTTTTACGGGGGCGAGTATTATGGGCAGAGGAAATCTTCTGGAAATGACATTGTAAATGTCATGTATGGCAGCCCCTTCCTTGGATGTAATTACTCCTATGGCTGATGGAATGGAAGGAATTGCCTTTTTATACTCTTTTTTAAACAAACCTTCTTTCTCCAGTTTTTCCTTGGTTTCCAGAAATTTTATGAATATCTCCCCTATACCTCCAATCCTCATTTCCCTCACATATATCTGATAATATCCTCTCTTCTCATACACCCCCACATCTCCTTTAACAATAACCTTCATTCCATTTCTCGGTTCTGCCTGACTTATATCAAACATCACACATTTTATGGAAGCATTTTCATCCTTGAGGGAAAAATAGTAGTGCCCTCCCGCCTTCCTGAAATTTGATATCTCCCCCTCCACCCATATATCCTTCAAATCATCTCTTTCCAGAAGATTTTTTATGAAGGAGGAGATTTCTCCCACACTGAATATTTTCTTCTTCAGCATTCTCCCTTCTTCACAAATGGTCCCTTTATGATTTCTGCTTCCATCTCCCTCCTTCCTTTTATGACAACACTTTCTCCAACATTCCTGTGCTTTATGTTAATGTATGCGAGGGCTATCCCCTTTTTAAGGCAGGGTGAAAAGTTGCCTGAAGATACCACCCCGATTCTCTCCCCCTCTTTAAAAACCTCATCACCATGCCTGGGTATCCCTCTCTCACTGCATACCAGGAACGTAATTTTTTCATATTCATCCCTCTCCTTAAATTTAATCAACGCATCCTTCCCTATAAAATCATGTTCCCAGTCAATTGTCCATTCCAGATTCGCCTCCACGGGATTTCTCCCTCCTTCAAATTCATTTCCAGCAAGCATGAACCCCTTTTCAAGGCGGAGCGTGTCTCTCGCCCCCAGCCCTACGGGCATTATTCCATATCTCTCCCCCTTTTCCATTATTTCTTTGAAAACATCCACCGCCTCCTCTGCAGGATGGATATACATTTCATAACCCTTCTCCCCCGTATAACCGCTTCTGGAAACAATGCATTTTCCATGAAATGGAAATTTAAATCTTTTGCCAACATCATGGCATTCAAAAAATTTAAGGGAAGAGAAATCGAAATCAATGGCTTCCCTCATAACTTCTTCCGAGAGAGGACCCTGAACGGCAAGAATGGAATAATCATCTGTTACATCATTTATTTCAACATCTCCCTCAGCATTTTCCTCCATCCATTTTACCACCTTATCATGCATTCCAGAATTGGGTATGATAAGGTATTCATCACTTCCCAGATTGAAAAAAAGTTCATCATCTATTATATTTCCCTCATGATTTAAAAGCAAAGTGTATTGGCCCATTCCTTCCTTTATCTTCTCCGCCCTCTCCACTGTTATTCTGCTCAGCAATTTTTCCGCATCCTTTCCTTTTATGATAACATTTCCCATATGGCTTACATCAAAGATGCCCACTCTGTGCCTAACATTCAAATGTTCTTCCTGTATTGATTTATACATTACTGGCATTTCATATCCCATGAAATTGGTGAAGGATGCACCCATTTCTTTATGAATTTCATATAATGCAGTTTTCATGGGCATAAAATGCATACCATGTTAAAATGTTTTTGCGATTGCTTCCACATTGACAAATATTTTATAGACAATTTACATATTTGATTATGAAGGGGAGAATTTTTGCATTGGTGATAGCCCTTCTTTTCATAGCCCCATTTAATGCTCTTTCTGTGGATGAAAAAGATTCAGGAAAAGAAACAAACAACTTTTCCTTTGCAGTGGACTCCTCTGGATACGGTTATTCCTTTCCCCCAGGTCTTGTTTTCATAGTGGGTCCCCAAATAATAACATGGTCATATGAAAATGGCACCACAAAATCCTTTTCTCCTCCCTTCTACGTAAATGGCTCCCAGTTTGGAATAGCCATAGCCCTGTTTGGAGTATGGAAATCTCCCAATCTTTTAAATCAGCCAGGAAATATAAGCGGAATGGTGGTGGGCATTATTCTGGTATTCCCGACATAGCCCCTTTCCACATTAAATCATGAAAGAAAATGTTTAAAAATGGACATAATATTTGGAGTAATGGGAATAGAGGAAATATTGGAAAAATATGATAAAGAGGAGATAACAATAACCACCTCATGCTCCCATTCAAGTTTACAGATTTTTAATGGTGCAAGAAAGGAAGGGCTTAAAAGCATTGGTATTGCAATAGGAAAAAAACCTGAATTTTACGATGCTTTTCCTCTGGGAAAACCCGATGAATTTATAATAGTAAAGGATTATGCTGAAATATTGCATCAGAAGGAGAAATTCATCTCCAAGAATGCCATAATTGTTCCCACAGGCTCATTTGTTGAATATATGGGAGCAGATAATTTCATAAAACTGGAAATGCCAACATTTGGTAACAAACGTGTTCTGGAATGGGAATCCAACAGGGACAAGGAAAGGGAATGGCTGGAGGGGGCGGGCATTAAAATGCCCGAATTAATAGAAAATCCAATGGACATAGATCGCCCTGTAATAGTCAAATATCATGGAGCAAAGGGTGGGAGAGGCTTTTTTATCGCCAAGGATTATGAAGATTTTAAGAGGAAAATAGATGAGAGCAAGCCATATACAATTCAGGAATTTCTGATAGGGACGAGGTATTACATCCATTACTTCCATTCCCCGATAAAGAAAGAGGGTTATAAAGTAAAGAATGGCACCTTAGAAGTGCTCTCCATTGATAGAAGGGATGAGGCAAATATAGATGAGGCACATCGCCTTGGTTCAATAACCGAACTGGAAAAAATGGGAATACACCCCTCATTTGTTGTAACTGGAAACATACCCATTGTGATGCGTGAATCACTTCTACCCAAAGTTTTTGATATGGGAAGAAGGGTGGTGGAGCGCTCCTACGAACTTTTCGGAGGCATGATAGGACCATTCTGCCTGGAGGCGGTGGTGACCGACACACTGGAAATAAAGGTTTTTGAAATCTCCGCCCGCATAGTGGCGGGAACAAATCTGTATATTTCAGGAAGCCCATATGCTGATTTAATTCAGCCAGGACTTTCCACCGGCAGGAGGATAGCACAGGAAATAAAAATGGCTGCTGATGAGGACAAACTCATGGACATACTAACATGATGCATCTTGTAATTGCCGATTCTGAACTGGAGATGATTCCTGATGAAATAAGAAACCATCCTTCAGTAAGGATGGGTCATAACAGAATACTTGACTCCTCCCTTCATCATTCAGCCATGGAAAAAATACCGGATGGGAGGAGGAGAGGGAGACCCGATATAGTGCATATAACTCTTTTGATTGCCAGCGAATCCATCTTAAACAGGGAGGGAAAATTGAGGATTTACATCCATACAAGAAATAATGAAGTGATTTACATAAAACCTGAAACAAGGATAATAAAGAATTATAACCGCTTTAAAGGACTGATGCATCAACTCTTTGAACATGGAAAAGTGCCACCAAAAGGAGAAAAATTGATGGAGATAAAGAAGGAGGATTTAGACACCCTCATCAAAAAACTTCCTGGCAAAAAAATTCTTTTTAGCGAGGAGGGGAAAAGAAAAGAAATCAGGGAAGTGATGGAAAGGGATGCGGTGTGCATAATAGGTGGATTTCCCCATGGAGATTTCATTTCTCCCGTTCATGAAATGGTTGATGAAATTATAAGCATATATCATGAACCCCTTCCCTCATGGACTGTTGCCATGGAAGCAATAGCATGTTATGAAAATAAATTTATATCCCCCATTCCATAATTAATGTGGAGAAGGAGGCAAGTTACTGGGAAAAGGAAGGGGAGCAGGTAAGATGCAGGCTCTGCCCCCATAACTGTTTAATACCCAGCGGAAAAAGAGGTATATGCGGTGTCAGGGAAAACAAAGGGGGAAAACTCTATACATTAATTTATTCCTCATGCAGTTCTGCATACCCTGATCCAATAGAAAAGAAACCTCTTTATCATTTCCATCCTGGCTCCCTTGTATTCTCCTTAGGAACCGTGGGATGCAATTTCAAATGCCTCCACTGCCAGAACTATACAATAAGCCAGGCGAAGCCGGAAGAATATCCCCTGGCGGAGATAACACCCCAGAATGCTGTGGAGAGGGCTAAAGCATGCTGTAATGGAATTGCCTTCACCTACAATGAACCCACCATATGGATGGAATATGCTCTGGATACAGCAAAGATTGCCAAGAAGGAAGGGCTGTATACTGTTTTTGTTACCAACGGATACATAAATGAAAAGCCATTGAAGGATATATCTGCTTATTTAGATGCTGCGAACATTGATGTTAAATCCATGAGCGATGATTTCTACAGAAAAATATGTAAAGCAAGTGTGGAGCCCGTTCTTGAAGCATGTAAAAATTATAAAAGGGAAGGGGTGCATGTTGAGTTAACCTATCTGGTTATACCCTCCCACAACGATGGAGAGGAGGAAATAAAAAAATTCTGCAGATGGGTAATGGATGAAATGGGAGAAATGCAGATCATTCATTTCACAGCCTTCTATCCCCACTACAAAATGATGGATGTTCCTCCAACACCCTTCAAAAAACTGTTGAAAGCATATATGATTGCAAAACATGAGGGACTGCATTATGTATATCTCGGCAATGTCCCGCATGGAGATTATGAAAACACATACTGCCATAACTGTGGAAATTTACTGGTTAAACGTCATGGTTTTTCTGCCGAAATGGTTGGAATGGATGGAGAAAAATGCATCAAGTGCGGGGAAAAAATTCCCATTGTAATAGGTTAAACCATTCTTCCACTACATTCAACACATGTTCCAGTGGATGGATTATAATGGGTAGCACATACCATTCTCCCACATATTCTGCATGTGAACATAACTCCCGGCGTCCCGCATATGGCACACAGCCCAACCATTTCCATAATTGGCTATCCCTTTTCTTATATTTACCTTTATCTCAAATCCAAGAAATTAATGGGAATTCTCCCGAATTTTTTTAATCAACTGGCATGCCATACATATCTCTTCAGATGATGGCTGCCCGCATAACTTGCATGGTTTTAAGGAGGCGGGAGGATATTTTTCGCGGAGGCAATCTTCAATTTCCAGAAAACTCTTTAATATGCTGTGCCTGCTGCCGGGATGCCTTTCTTCCAGTTTCATTATAAAATCGCGATATTCACCCCTTAAAGCCCTTACAGCATAGGGGCATTCATCCTCACTTATTTCAAATCCTTTCAGATAGGCATAGAGAGTAATCTCCTTTTCAGGTATACTCCTCAGGGGAAGTATTCGGGGTATCAGTCCTTTCTGAACTTTTTTATGGGGTGCCATTCTCGCCATTCTTTCCACATCACTTCTCACGAAATTCATGAGAATTGTCTGGGAAACATCATCAAGGTTATGACCCATGGCTATGACCTTTGCATTCAAATTTTTTGCAACCTTGTTTATACATTGCCTCCTGAATACACCACAATAGGTGCATTCCGCCAGCTCACCCCTCAACACGCTCATCTCATCAAGAGTGAATCCATATTCATCCTTGAAGGAGATTATATGGTGGGGTATATCATATTCATCACAGAATTTTCTGGCAATTTTTATGGTTTTATCCCTGTAACCTTTTATTCCCTCATCCACCGTTATCGCATGCACCTCCCTGCTATCATCTTTCTCTGTAATTCTATTCATCAAGTAAGTGGCTACAATGCTATCCTTTCCTCCTGATAAAGCCACTGCTAATATTCCATGGGGCAACCTCTGCTTTCTTACCTCCCTTTTAAACCTCTTTTCCACAAATTCCATGAAATGTTGTTTGCAGAGGTATGTGCCATTGTATCTTATGAATGTTACCGCCTCCCTGTCACATTTATTGCATTTCATGGAATGGAATAGGGCAAGAGTTATATTTTTTGTGCGGCTATTCCTTTATTAAAATCTCCGCTTCTTTCCCCTCCCCTCTTTTCAGAGTGGAAAGCATTGCCTTTATGGTGTTGTACATCAATCTTTCCACAAATTCATTCATGGGGAGCTTTTTACCATCAATGAATATCTCCATCCTTCTCCTTTTAATGCTCCTCACCATGTCATTGTAGACCTGTTCCACATCTGGTTTCTCAGCCATATCCACCACCCTGCATTTCAGAGTTTCCACACTTTTATTTCCCTCCACAATTATGAAATCAGGTGAAAATTTTCTCGCAACGAATGAAACCGCATCTTCTAATTCCATTGGTTTCATGAAAATCACACTTTCCTCCTTCATTATCATTACTGAGGCAATGCCTCCAGCCTTCCTGTAGCGGAAAGTGTCTTTTCCATCTTCATCTATTCTTTCATGCTCACTGCTCTTTATCACCACGACTTTATAGTCATGGAGTTTTTCCAGAAGTCTTTCAATAAAGGTTGTTTTGCCTGTGTTCCTTGCCCCCTTTATGGCAACTATCATGGAAGTAAATAATCAACAACATATAATGCTTTAGTTGCCCACGATATTATTCATAAATTTACAATCCATGTTTTTACCGTTTCGATTGTTTTGTCACCACTGATGCCATAAGCAATAATCTTTAGCGTGTGGCTCATGAAAACCGTTTCATCCCATACCCAGTAATAGGGCGCTGAATCATCGGTAGATTTGAGGGCATCATCCACATAAAACTCCACCTTTTCCACCCCAAAATTATCATGGGCATCCACATTCACAGTAATTTTCCCTATAACTATTGATAGGTTTTTAAATATGCCCTTATATTCCTTACCAAAAAGATAGATATATCCTGGCT
>Ga0164318_10005799_pt1 | contig 11948 bp, 10 predicted proteins | sample GuaBasSedimGuay9_FD_113734 | JGI IMG/M metagenome (GOLD analysis project Ga0164318, IMG submission 113734) | Subseafloor sediment microbial communities from Guaymas Basin, Gulf of California, Mexico - Guay9, Core 4571-4, 0-3 cm | ecosystem: Environmental > Aquatic > Marine > Hydrothermal vents... | reverse complement strand
TGTAGACAAGATTTGCCCCGTCAATTTTTTCACTTGAGAAATAGCCGGGGAAAAGAATTTCTCTGAATTTGTCAATCATTTCCTTTACGGTTGTTGAAAAATGGATGGGTTCATCATTGATATGGGCAAAACACCTTTCATCTTGCATGGATGCCAGGATAGTATCGATGACCTTTGGTAATTCTTTGCGATACTCTGAAGCGTTATCTCTTTCGGTTCGGCATACACTGTTTATAATAAAATCATCCATTGCCTTTGATTTCCTTTTCTGTCTCAAAAAAACGTATAAATACTTTGCATGTTTTACATTCCTGCATTTTGTCTTCCCATGTATTGTGGGCTTCACCACTGCATTTGGTTCCATTAATAAACCAGCACAGATCACCGGCTTTAAATTCCCAGGCCGGGCATTTTTTAAGCCTTTTCTCTGGACAGTTCATGATGTCCCAGCACCTATGTGAAGGGGTGTCATTGTTCAGGATTATCCGGGAAAGCAAGAAAAGTAATTGCCGCTCAACATGATGGGGGATCCTGCGCCACCCTTGTTCATAACTGTGGATTGCTTTGATGGAAACGCCAAGAAGCTGTGCCAGTTCTTTTTGTGTTTTATTCAGTCTTGCCCTGATATCTTTGAATTCACTGCTTTCCATAATTGTGCTTCTTTAAGCTAAAGGGTTATTTATTGTTTAAACATATACCACAGGGTGGGAGCTGTCAATGGGGGGATACCTATAAAATTCTGAGAAACCATAATGTAAAGTGTCAGGCCGGTTAAGAAATAATTCGATTGAAAAATTCAAGACAACAGCTTGACGTAAAATTATATTGTATTACTTTATGCAATAAATAATAAAAGATAATGAAAGGATAAAATTATGGAGCTTGATAAATTAACGATTAAATCACAGGAATTATTACAATCCGCCCATGATATGGCCCAAAAATATGGCAACCAGGCCATCGAGCCAATGCATTTTTTGAAAGCCATGATCGAAGATGAAGAAGGGATTGTCCTGTCTGTTTTTAAAAAGATCGGTGGTCGAATAGATGGTCTTAAAAAAGAAACTCAGGCAGCGGTTGAAAAACTTGTCAAAGTATCGGGTGCAGGCAGTATTTATCTTTCCCGGGAGGGTAAAAAGGTATTGGATCAATCCTATTTAGAAAGCCGGAAAATGAAAGATCAATATGTAAGCCTGGAGCACATTCTTCTTTCTCTTGCTACGATAAAGACAGATGTCTTTAATATTTTGAAACAAAATGGCGTAACCCGGGAAGATATTCTTTCAGTGTTAAAGGGAATCCGGGGAAACCAGAGCGTGACAGACCAGAATCCGGAAGAAAAATATCAGGCCCTGGAAAAATTTGGTCGTGATTTAACAAGACTTGCCCGGGAAGGAAAACTTGATCCTGTTATCGGCAGGGATGAAGAGATCCGACGGATTGTGCAGGTCCTGTCACGAAGACGAAAGAATAATCCTGTCCTCATTGGTGAACCCGGTGTTGGCAAAACTGCTATTGTAGAAGGTCTGGCCCAGAGAATTATTGAAGGAGATGTGTCTGAAACCTTGAAAAACAGACGAGTGGTTACCCTTGATATAGGATCTCTACTGGCCGGAGCTAAGTTTCGAGGTGAGTTTGAAGAAAGGCTCAAGGCCGTGCTAAAGGAAGTGGAAGCAGCCCAGGGTGAGGTGGTTCTCTTTATTGATGAGCTGCATACGGTTGTGGGGGCAGGTGCCGCAGAAGGGTCTGTAGATGCCTCCAATATGTTGAAGCCTGCTCTTGCCAGGGGGACCTTAAGATGTGTCGGTGCCACCACACTGAATGAATATCGGAAATATATTGAAAAGGATGCAGCCCTTGAAAGGCGCTTTCAGCCGGTTTTTACAAAAGAGCCCACTGTGGAAGATACTATCTCTATTTTAAGGGGATTGAAGGAAAAATATGAAGTCCATCATGGGATACGGATAAAAGATTCAGCTATCGTGGCGGCTGCTACCCTTTCCAACCGGTATATTGCAGACCGGTTTTTACCGGACAAGGCGGTTGATCTGATTGATGAGTGTGCTTCCAGGCTGAGAATAGAGATTGACTCCATGCCAAGGGCCATTGATGAAATCTTAAGAAAAATTACCCAGGCACAGATCGAACGTCAGGCCCTGCTGAAAGAAAAAGACAAGGCTTCTATAGAACGGTTGGAAAAACTTGAAAAAGATATTGCAATCATGAAAGAGGAGGTTGGACCCTTAAAGCTTCGCTGGGACAGTGAAAAACAATTGATTCAACAGATTGGCAGTATCAGGGAGGATATGGACAGGTTTCAGACCAAAGCCCATGTGGCAGAGCGAAATGGGGACCTGGAGAAGGTGGCCCAGATCAGATACGGCACCATCGAACAATTGCAACGGGATCTTGCAGCCAAAAAACAGGCACTCAATGATCTTCAGCAGGACAAAAGAATGCTCAAAGAAGATGTGGAGGAGTCGGATGTGGCAGAAGTTGTCTCCACCTGGACAGGAATACCCGTATCTAAAATGCTTAAGGGTGAGCAGGAAAAACTGATCCGGATGGAAGATTGTATTAAAAAAAAGGTGATTGGCCAGCAAAATGCCATTGATGCCGTATCTAATGCGGTGAGGCGTGCCAGATCAGGTCTTCAACCCGAAGATCGCCCCATAGGTACCTTTATCTTTATGGGGCCCACAGGGGTTGGAAAGACCGAACTGGCTAAATCTCTTGCCCAATTTATTTTTGACAGTGATAAGAATATGATCCGGCTGGATATGTCGGAATATATGGAAAAACATTCTGTGGCCCGGCTTATTGGTGCACCTCCGGGATATGTGGGGTATGATGAGGGAGGGTTTTTGACAGAGGCAGTCAGAAGACGACCTTACTCGGTGATTTTGTTTGATGAGATTGAAAAAGCCCATCATGACGTATTCAATGTCCTTCTTCAGGTATTGGATGACGGCAGGATGACAGACGGACATGGCAGGACCGTTGATTTTCGAAATACCATTATTATCATGACATCCAATGTGGGTTCCAGATTCCTGCAGGAGACGGGGATTAACAAGGGGCTTGAAGATTCTAATGTTCAGCAGGGGATTGCCCAGGCACTCAAAGAGGCTTTCAGGCCGGAATTTTTAAACCGGATTGATGAAATCATTACTTTTCATACATTGACAATGGAGAATATAAAACAGATTGCCGGTATCCAGATTGAAGAACTCAATCAAAGGCTCAAATCCCGCAGCCTGAAAATTCATCTGGATGACAGGGCAATGGATTACCTGGCAGAAAAAGGATATGATCCCACCTTTGGTGCGCGGCCCTTAAAGCGACTGATCCAGCAGGAGATTGAAAACCCTTTGTCTATGGTAATTCTTAAAGGAGAATTCAGCCAGGATAAGACCATCGAGTTCGGTTTTGATGAAAATAAAAAAAAGTTGACATTAACCGGTCAAAATTGGTCGGAATAATCCTTGATGTCTTCATTCTGGGCAAGGAATCTGTAAAGGGTTGCTCTTCCAACACCTAGCACTCTTGCGGCTTTGGATTTATTACCGGCAGTTTTTTTGATGGCAGTCTTAACCGATTCAATATTCAGTTTGCCCCTGGCAGGAATGATCTGCGGGGTATAGGGTCTGCCTGAGAATCGAAAGGTCACATCTTTGTCCTGGATGATTTCCATGGGCAGATCTGATGGCAGTATTTTTTTCCCCCGGGATCGTACCACGGAAAATTGGATCATATTTTTTAATTCTCTGACATTCCCGGGCCAATGGTAATCGAGCATGACATTAAGGGTTTCATCAGCAAGTTGTGGGACCGCATTTGGGCTTTCCTGTTCAGCTTCCTTTAAAAAGTGGGCAGCTAAAAGGGGTATATCACTCTTGCGCTGTCTTAAAGGAGGCAGATGAATGGGGATGACATTGAGTCTGTAAAAAAGATCTTCCCTGAATCTGCCGGTTTTTACTTCATCTCTAAGGTTTTTATTGGTTGAGCTGATGATCCTGACGTCCACACTTACTTTTTTTTCACCACCAACCTTTTCAAAAGAGCCTTCCTGTAAAAATCTTAAAAGTTTCACCTGGGTTTTTAAAGGCAGTTCTGCCACTTCATCCAGCAGGAGTGTTCCCTTATGGGCTAACTCAAATCTTCCCTTTCTTTCTTTGATAGCACCTGAAAATGCCCCTTTGACATGTCCGAATAATTCACTTTCCACAATTCCTTCGGGAATGGCTCCACAATTTACAGGCACAAAAGCACCGGTTCCATATGAGCTGATATCATGAATGGCATAGGCAACCCGTTCTTTTCCCGTACCCGTATCGCCGGATACATGGACCGGATAATTATAGAGGGCAACATCCCTGATCTGGCTGAAAATATCCTGCATTGACTTATCTTTGCCGATGATACCGGCAAAGCTTGAAAGGTTTTCAGCTTTTAAAGAAAGGTTAAAGGATTCGGTTACATCTCTAAAGGATGCAATTACCCCCTTAAAATCATTGTCATGGCCAATGATGGCAGAGACGGTCATTTCCAGTTGGCGGGCGGAACCACCTTTTGTAATGATGTTTAACGGGTATTCTTTTGTGTCAAGAGGAAATTGTGGCGGGCCGTCACAAAAAGAGCATTTCCCACCACAAAAAGGTGATTGGAAAACTATATGACAGTCTTTTCCAATTACGTCTTCTTTTAAATATCCGGTAATCCTTTCTGCTTCTTTGTTGAAAAGCGTAATGATTCTTTCAGGTGTATGGCAGATTATTCCAAGTTTCAGGCTGTCCAGGACAAAATTAAGATTGTCATGGTTAAGTATGGGCTGTGCCAGGTCAGTCATTGTGTCATTTTCCATATATAAAAGGCAATTGTCTGTTAGGGTTGCTGACCCAGTAAATGACACATTTGTGTATCAGATGCAATGTTTTTTTACCGATTTATGAAATAGTCATCGAACCTGACTAAAGGCGGGAATGTTCGGGGAGGAATAAAGCCAAACCCGAAGATTAATTAATAATCTTCGGGTTAAAAATTTATTCCCAGGTGATACAGTCTTTGGGACAATTTTTTATGGCTTCATGTATATCTTCATCTGAGTAATCGTCAAGGTGAAGTACTTCAACAAAATCAGCATCATTGATCACAAAAGCATGGGGAGCCAGTTCAACACAGATTTCACAGAAGATACAACAGCTCAAATCAACAACAGGGGTTTTCAAAGATACCAACGATTTTCTGTTATTTGAAATATCGGTTTAACAGTCCTTGAAATGCCATCCCATGACGGGCCTCATCCTTACACATTTCATGTACGGTATCATGGATGGCATCATACCCAAGCTCTTTTGCTTTTACGGCAATGGCTTTTTTCCCGGCGCAGGCACCATTCTCAGCGAGAACTCTGGCAGTCAGGTTGGCCTTTGTGTTGGATTCAAGTACTTCACCTAAAAGCTCAGCAAATTTTGATGCATGATCCGCTTCTTCATAAGCAATTCTTTTATAAGCCTCGGCTACTTCAGGATAACCTTCACGGTCTGCCTGACGGCTCATGGCGATGTACATGCCAACTTCCGTACATTCACCCATGAAATTATCTTTTAATCCCTGAAGAATTTCGGCATCAACGTCTTTTGCCACACCAATCACATGGGCGTCGGCCCATACCAGATCACCTTCCTGTACTGAAAATTTTTCTGCTGCTGCGCCACAATTGGGGCATTTTTCCGGGGCCGCGTCACCACTATGGGAATACCCACATACTGAACAAACATACGTCTTCATTAAATTATCTCCTTTTTGATTGAATTGTTCCACCAGCCTTTTTGGACATGTGCATGCTTTTCTTTCTGTGCAAGATTAAGAAGCCTGTATCCGGAATCCAGCAAGATGCCATAAAGAACACCGCACCCGGGGTCTTCTCGCTGCTCGTCACCTGCTTGTGCAAGCTTGATCATTTCCTGTGCAAGGTCAATGGTCCGAGCAATATTTATGTCACATTTTTTTTTAAGCATAAGTTCTTTATTCATATTTGATTTACACATATCCGGCCAACTTCGTTTTAAACTTTTCATTCAATAAGCATGCCACAAAATAAATTATGCTAATATTTTGTGGTTTTTGCAGGACAAAGCCATGTCTGAAATGGGAGTTGCAATAAAATGCCAGCCATCAAAGATATCAATTTGATGATAATCTGTCATAATGTTTTCAGGCAAAAGCTTACAGTCAAAACAGTTTTCATTCATCAGGGCCCTGACAGCATATCCTCTTTTGACAGGGTCTAAAGAATATAAGTATTCAAATAAAAGTTCTTTTGTTTTATCATTCAGATCGTGAGGATTTGATCCAAGGTATGTCCCAATTCCCCATAAGACTCCTCTCTGAAGCGCCTCATGTTCAATATAATTGCCGCCCGGATCAAGGTATGAAAAAAGAATGGAGTTGAATTCCAGGGCAAGTTTCGGGCTCTGGCACAGAATTTCTCCCATGGCTTCCGGGGATCCCCATCCAATTCCACCGGATTCATCATTCAGATTCCACATGATCCGCCGAAGGATAATCCTGGCTTTTTCCATATTTTTTTTCCCCACTCGAGCTCCGAGAGTACCCATTGCTGCAATGCTTCTGAATTTCACCCGTTCATTTTTATGATAGAAATGGGAAAAAAGATGGCCAACCAATTGCTCATCAGGAATTTGCTTTAACATTTTCATAGCAGTCTCCCGATGGGGTTCCAGAAGAATTTTTCCCACCTTTTGTTTTGTTTTTCTTCCATGGGGTTTTTTCATGGGATACTTTTTCCTTTTAATTATAAGATTTTAACACGATAAAAAAAAAGCATAAAGTATGCCAGGTATTGGAATACCGGCTGCTACGAAGAAAAGACAGTGCAATGGATCACAATTGATATGGTTGTGTCTCAAATTATGGGACATTTTTGTTTCGAGAGACAATTATTCAGAGTATCCAAATATTATCAATATCTGTCTTTTTTGCTGCTTGAATGCTCATACATTTACTTCCAATAAGTCAGTCCGTATTTTGCAAGGATTAATTGGAGTTCTCCAGAATCTTTTAATTTACGTATTCCTTTTGTAAATATCTCGGCATATTGTTTAGAATTTGAAATTATAGGAGAAAATGCAATATATACTTTGCCGCTTACACCTGTACCACCTACATTGACGACCTTGTCTGCTACTCCCATTTCTTTGACTTTTTGCAACAGGACGTTTTCATCTTCAATAAGCACATCAAATCTTCCTGCAAGCAATTTTCTAATATTCTTTAAGAGCGGGTCTTCGCCATGAACATATTGGACCTGCTGGGTGTTTTCCTTTAAATAAGTATCAAGTTCTTCCCCATATGAGTACCCTTTGATCACACCAATTTCCATTGTCTGCAAGGATTTTAAACCCTTGTATCTCCAGGTACTTCCGCTTGCAGCAAAAAAAGTATTCTTCGTCATACCAAACTCTTCTTCAGGAAACACAAAATCAGGAGCTTCTTTTTTAAACGCTCCAATGATGGCGTTAAATTTTCCGGCCCGTGTATCCATAATTGCTCTGGACCAAGGGACAATTTTATAGAGGACAGTATGTCCAGCTTTTTCAAAAACATGTTTTGTAATTTCAATACCATATCCTGGGTGTGTTGAATTTGGTTTCCCGCAATATGGTGCCCACTTATCCGCAACTATAGTTATTTCATCTGCCATTGCTGGGATTGCAAATACAAACAGATTAATCAAAAATATTAACTGAAATGACATTTTACTTAGGAGGCTTCCTTTTTCATGTCTCATCATAATTTCCTCCTTAAATTAATTATAGTATTTCTTTCACACATAACCCAACCAGACGTATACGAAAAATTTACAATCATTAATGGTTCTGCTATGGCCCAATTGCTGATGATTGAAGCCTTATTGCGTAGCAGTTTCCAGAAGCTCGGTATCCCAGTATCAGGCGAGCCGGCACGCTTGGCGCGAAACGCCCCGTCAGCATCGCGGATTGACTGGCGGATAAGCGCCGGGGTTTTTACGTCTCCGGGAAAACAAGGCACATTGGCTTCAAAATTTCTTCTCTTTCGAAGGTCATCCTGTGATTCCTTTTAATTGTTAGATTTGCTTTCATATTTTCTAAGTAGCCATGGAATCAAGTAAAAGAGCTGAGCCAAATGAAACCATGCTATCTTTCTATACTTATTGGTCTGTTGAAGTTGAATAGGTATTTCTACTATTCGTCCTCCTTTTGAAGCTATTTCTAATGAAAGTACGCCGCATATACAAGCCCCTTTAATCTCTAATGACCTGGCCAGAGAGGTTCTTATTGCGCGCAAACCAGTACCAGAATCACCCACATTGAATTTTTTCTTAGCTAACCATGTTAAGACTCTTTCTGATGGCCTAGGAACAGTATTTCTATGTCCTTGAACCATGTCAGCAGCACCATTAACTATTGGTTTTACCAAATTAGGGATTTCTTTAGCCGAAAACTCCCCATCAGCATCTATCGTAATTACGATATCTCCGCTTGCTTTCTTGAAGCCAAGTTTTATTGCATTTATATAACCTTGATTTTTCATTTGGGTAAATACTGTAGCTCCGCTTTCCTTTGCAAGGTCTGCAGTTGCATCCAAGCTAGCATCATCCACTACAATAACTTCATCAACAAATGGTTTAACCTGATTTAAAGTACTAACAATCCGACTATCTTCATTGTATGCAGGGATAATAGCAGAAATTTTAAGCATATATTGTTCCGTATAAAAATCTAACAGTATTAATACATGGAATATTTCCATGATATTGTTTGTAATAGACCGCGCTATTTTCCATTTATTTTACTATTCAGGCCTTCAAAAAGGAAATTAAAGCCCACATATTCATTTTTTTCTTTGTTTTTGTATATATTATGGTACTATTTAAACCAATATGGAAAGTCAACCAAAATTTCATCCAAATCCTAAATTAAAACTGATGGATCAAGTCAGGGAAGTCCTGCGTTACCATGCATTATGCATACCGTACAGAACAAACTTATTTCCAGAATAAAAAGCCCGCTTGAGGATATTGATTAACAAGGGATAAGCGACAATTGAGTGAATAAAAAAACAAACAGGGAAGAAGGATGGAAAAATATTTACAACCTACTTACTTTATAGACAGTGATCATCCCAAAATAATTGAATTTGCAAACAAGAATAAAGGAGCAGGTGATAGTGGGATTGAAAAGGCGAGTAGCCTTTACTATGCTGTCAGAGACAGCATCAGGTACAACCCGTACAGCATAGAACCTGTTAAAGACTCCATGAAGGCAAGTTCTGTCCTGAATAAAGGCCAGGGGTATTGTGTGGCAAAGGCAGTGCTTTTAGCTGCCTGTGCAAGAAGCATGAAGATACCGGCAAGACTGGGGTTTGCAGATGTTCAAAATCATCTGGCCACAGAACGGTTAACGAAGTTGATGGGAACGGATGTCTATGTTTATCACGGCTATACAGAGCTTTTTTTAAACAGCAAATGGGTAAAGGCAACCCCGGCATTTAACCTTACGCTCTGCAATAATTTCAATGTTAAACCCCTGGAATTTGACGGGACAAAAGATTCTATATTTCATCCCTTTGATGAATTGGGGAACAAACATATGGAATATGTAAAGGAACATGGAACATTCTCAGATCTTCCATGGGAGAAAATCCTTGAAGAGATGATGAAAAGCTATCCTTTATATTTTGAAGATCTTGAAAGGCGTTCCAAGGATTTTTCAGCAGAAGCCAGACAAGAAAACCAATAGTACTCTCAGATTGGGGCTTTATGGTAGCCTGAACGCTTCGGACACCTCTTTGGTCAGTTTTAATACTCTTTTGGCTGAGTCAAGATCAAGTGATCCGGTACCGCAGCTGGGCGTAATAAAGGATTGTGATATGATGGTCTCTTTATTGATGCCTGTTTTAGCAGATAACTCATCTATCTGGTCATGAAGCAGTTGAACAAGCCCCTGGGTGGTTTGTGCTTCTATCAATGTGGCTTTAGCTGTCGGAACAATTCCCCATGCAAGAATTTTTCCCTGTCCTAAGTAAGCTTTAATCATTTCAGGGTAAAGGATAAACCTGTCAAAAAAAGAAAAGGCATCAAAACTGATAATATCAAGCTTTGAGTCCAAAAGCATATCCCATTCTGTGTTGGCGCAGACATGAACACCAGCCAGACCGTTTTCAGCATGTATCTCCTGGACAATCTCTTCAATGCTCTGGATGACATCCTCTTTAGTAATGGTGATATAGGCTGAGGTTCCAAATCCGGCCAAAGCCGGTTCATCAATAAAAATAATAGGAACAGCCCCTCTTCTTGAAAATTCTTTTGCCTGCCACCTGGCATTCATGGCAAGCTTTTTTACGGCGGCATCTTTTAACTGGTCATGATAGAAAATATCTTTATCCTGTTCATCTTTTACTGCAGTTCCAAAAGTGACTGGACCTGTCACCTGGCCTTTCAGGGCGATGAAAGGTTTGTTTTTTTTATCAATTTGTTTTAAGAATTCGAAAAAACCTTTTGCTCTTGTTCCTGACAGGGCAAACCTTGAGGCACCCATATCTGTCTCGGATTCTGATACGGATAAGTACTCTTCAAAAAAGGCAAGGAATTCTTCATCAAACTCAGGCTTTGAAGTATCCAGAAAGTTTTTATCAATTCCATTGGTAAATCCGGGGAGTCCTGGAAGAAACTGGTTGATCATGCCTTCTTCCTTATAAAGAGGCAATTGTACCCAGAGCGGAATCTCGGGTGTGTAATTAAAAATAAGTTTTGTGGCCTCCTCATGGCTGTCCATGGGAAGGCTTCCGATTAACAGGGGCAGCCCGTTAGCCTTAAAATTTTTCATCTTATCTTTTCCATCCAACTTGTTTAACTGGCCTTGTTTAGCTGGGAAACATGTTATCATCAATATCCACTGCAACACTGCTTGTATTCATCAGTGCATTAAATCTGCCAAGTGTTATCGGCAGCTGGGTGTCTACATAAAACTGTAGTGATTTGATGATGCCTTGATAAAAAAGTTTGTCTTTCTTTTTGGCTTTATCAAGTTTTTGAGCAGCAATAGTGGCTCTCCAGAGCAGCATCCATGCCATGGTGACATCCCCGGTTGCGTCCTGGAAAGGATGGGCATTGGCAAAAGCGTTCAATACTTTTTCCGACATGGCGGTCTGTCCCATGTGGATAGCGACTTCTGCGAGTTTGTTGGTGGCTTCTTCTACTTTAACGGCCTGCTTTTCAAGTCCGGGCAGGGCTTTGGCAGCAGCAATGGCTTTTTGGATTTCACCAAACAGATCCATGATGGGTTTACCTTTGTTTAAGCCCAGTTTTCTTCCCAGCAGATCCATGGCTTGGATACCATTTGTTCCTTCATAAATCAAAGTGATCCTGCAATCTCTTAGAAGCTGTGCTATAGGGTATTCTTCTATGAAGCCGTATCCGCCGTATACCTGCATGGCCTGGCTGCAGACCTCGAAAGATCGGTCGGTTACATATCCCTTTGCAATGGGGGTCAATACTTCAACAAATCCCTGGTATTTGTCTTTTTCTTCCGGGGTGGGGGCGTGAAGGGCCATGTCAGCACAGTATTGAACAAAATATAGCAGGGATCTCATGCCTTCCACATTGACCTTCATCATCATCATCTGCCGTCTGACATCAGGGTGTCTCATGATGGAAACGGATTTGGCCTCAGGATTCATGAATTCAAGGATATCTTTACCCTGTACCCTGTTTTTTGCATAATCAAGGGCATACATATAAGCTGCCGTGGCACAGGCGAATCCCTGGAACCCCACAAGACGTCTTGCTTCATTCATCATCAGGAACATGGCTTTCATCCCCTTGTTTTCTTCACCCAGCAGCGTTCCGGTACAATTACCTTTTGAGCCAAGAGAGAGAGAACAGG
>Ga0164318_10005798_pt1 | contig 11948 bp, 11 predicted proteins | sample GuaBasSedimGuay9_FD_113734 | JGI IMG/M metagenome (GOLD analysis project Ga0164318, IMG submission 113734) | Subseafloor sediment microbial communities from Guaymas Basin, Gulf of California, Mexico - Guay9, Core 4571-4, 0-3 cm | ecosystem: Environmental > Aquatic > Marine > Hydrothermal vents... | reverse complement strand
TGGTCTTGAAGTGCTGGAGGAGTTTGCGTTTGACTATGACCAGTGGCAAGGAGAGTCGTTAGAATCAATTAAGATTGCAGGATTTTTGATTAGACCTTACTGGTATCGAGAGGGAAAGTGGAAAGGGCCTAGTGAGATACAAGAGATACTGTTAGATCCAGGGGTGGTATTTGGCAATGGACTGCATCCTACCACACAGGATTGTCTTCGGGCCTTAAGGTGGCTCATGAGATCGAGGCACATTACCAATGTCTTGGATCTCGGGACCGGTACAGGGATTCTTGCCATTGCCTCGGCCCTCATGGGTGCAAAAGAGGTTTTGGCGGTAGATATTAATCCGCTGTGTGTCAAGACTGCGGAAAAAAATGTTCGGCTGAATGGTGTTGAAGACATAGTTCGTGTGATAGAAGGCAGTGCCTATGATTTTTCAGGCGTGGGCGCTGACCTTATAGTGGCAAATCTAGACTATGATGTGATTTCGGAGCTATTGAAAGAGCAAAAATTCATCAACAAGCGTTGGTACATTTTTTCAGGATTGATGCGAACTCCCTATCGCAAGCTTAAAGTAATGGTAGAAAAGTGTGGCATGAGAGTTGAGAAAGAGTGGGACCATGAGATGACTTGGTTTACGATCGCGTGTAAAGGAAGGTGCAAGGCGTAGGGCCTAAGGCGAAAGGCCCAAGGAAAAAGGTAAAAGGTCTTCCTTTATCCTTGATCCTTTGTCCTTGACACCGCCCAAAAGGGCGGAATATTGTGACTTCTTTGCTAACTTCTAGCTCACTCATAACTAATAACTTCTATGGGAGAGAACATACATGACTGGCATATCATCGAATAGGGATACTGCTCCACAATTTCGCACGAAAATTCCCCTCCCTAAGCCCCAAGGGCATTACTGTTTTGCTTGTGGTACGGCAAACCCCATAGGGCTACACCTTAACTTTTACAGGCTGGATGATTGGATCTGCTCCGAAATCACCCTGAGCAGAGAGTACGAGGGGTGGGAAAACATGGCTCATGGTGGTATCATTTCCACCCTATTGGATGAAGTTATGTCATGGACCCTTATATATTTCAAAAGGGCCTTCTTTGTTACAAGGAAGATGCAAATCAAGTACGTCCGTCCAGTCCCAGTTGGTGAGCCTTTGTTTGTCAGAGGGCGTATTATCAAGGATGGTTCACAGCTGGTGAAAGTTAGAGGTGATGTGCTAGATGGTGAAAATAGGCTTCTGACTAGGAGCGAAGGCGAATTTGCCATGGTTTCCGAGGATAAGCTGTCAAGCGTTCCTGAAGGCCTCAAGAAGGATATGAGAGAGTTGTTCCAGAAGATGGAAAAGGCGTGAAAAGTTGACAAATACCCTGATCTTGCCTTATATTCCCCCCGGCTTTAACCCATGTCTGCACGCCATTCTTAGAAGGGGATCATCATGGAAGAGGAACGCCTGTATTTCCAGTGCGGCGACCTAAGATTAGAAGGCCTCTTGGGTGACGCCGACAGTAGCAGAGGTGTGGTGATCACCCATCCTCATCCGCTGTACGGCGGTGACATGCACAACAACATCGTGGACGCCATAAGATGGGCTTACCACAGGAATGGTTACACTACTCTTCGGTTTAACTTTAGGGGAGTCGGAACGAGTCATGGCTCCTACGATGACGGTATCGGGGAACAGGATGACATATCTGCAGCAATCAACTTTCTGATTGGGAAAGGATGTAGGGAAATACATCTTGCGGGATATTCCTTTGGAGCATGGGTGATATCCAAGGGGCTACCTCGCTATGAGCAGGTAGTTCAAGTGGTGATGGTTTCGCCTCCGGCTGCGTTTTTGGAATTTTCGTTCAATGGGCCTGAGCCACGAATTGGGCTCGTAATAACTGGTTCCCATGATGATATTGCCCCTCCTTCATTGGCAAAAAAACTGCTTGAGCAGTGGAATCCCGACGCGGAGCTGAAAATAGTAGCGGGTGCTGACCATTTTTACTGGGGAAAGGAACACCAGGTGAGCGAGGCCATAGAGGAGTATTTGTTAAAGAAGTGAGCTAGAGTTAGGAGTGATCTGGAGTTGTGAGTGAGCTAAAGTGATCTGAAATTAACAAGGAAGTCAGAAGTTAGTAGTCAGAAGTCAGGTGCCAGGAGGCAGCAGTCAGTAAACAGAGGACAGGATAAAGGACCAAGGAAAAAGGAAATATTAGAAGGGAAAACGGTGAACCGTTAACGGTCAACGGACGGCGTCCCAAATGCTCGACAGGATTTCCATACTTCGCAATCCAGTGCAGTATTACGCCTGGGGTTCCAAGACAGCCATTCCAGAGCTGTTGGGTATCCCGAATCCTGAGGGAAAACCCATGGCCGAACTTTGGATGGGCGCACATCCCAAGGCCCCATCTGAGGTCCTTGTGCAACACAGGTGGGTTTCTCTCATTGAGGTAGTGAAGTCTTCACCCGTTTCAATCCTTGGTAAAGACGTAGCAGAAAAATTCGCGAACCAACTCCCTTTCCTGTTCAAGATTCTTGCTGCTGAAGAGCCACTTTCCATCCAGGTCCATCCAAACAAAGAACAGGCCAAAGAAGGTTTTGAAAGAGAAAATAGAATCGGTATCCCTCTTGATTCACCCGTGCGAAACTATCGCGATGATAACCATAAGCCAGAAATGCTTTGTGCTTTAACAGAGTTCGAGGCGCTCAAAGGTTTTAGACCGGCAGAAGATACAATCTATTTGCTCGCCAGGTTGAACATTCCAGGGCTTGCAAGTTTGCTTAAAGAGTTGCAGAGGCAACCTGACGAGATGGGGCTGAAAAAGTTATTTTCATCCCTCATGAGGATGGATGACTCTCATAAGTCAGACCTTGTTTCGGAGTTGGTGGAGCGGGCTTGCCAATTTTCCAACGATAAGCGAGAATTTTACTGGATAGGCCAGTTGGCCAAGAAATACCCAGGAGACATCGGAATTTTTTCGCCGTTATTACTAAATCTGGTGGAGCTAAGGCCGGGCCAGGCGATCTTCCTGCCCGCAGGTCAACTTCATGCCTATTTGAGGGGTACAGGGCTTGAAATCATGGCCAATTCTGATAACGTGCTCCGGGGAGGCTTGACAACAAAGCATGTTGATGTGGATGAACTCCTTAGAATTACGGACTTTAGGCCAGAAAGGCCCGTGGTAATCAAACCTGTGTCCACAGAAAACGGAGAAGAACTATACGTTGCCCCTGCACAAGAGTTTCAATTATCCTGTATCGAAGTCCACGGTAGATATGTTTCTAAAGAAGCCGGGCCTATAGAGATTCTGTTGTGCCTTCGCGGCAAGGGGAAGGTAAGAGGAGGGGATTCAAAAGACTACATAAGGATTGACAAGGGACAAGCCATACTGATTCCTTCAAGCGGGCATCCTTACGAGCTCACAGGGGAGTTGCAATTGTGGAAAGCCACTGTTCCCCCTTCATGAAAAAGGTAACTTAAACCCTTTTTGCCCGCCTGTTTTTCCTATGCTATCCAATAACTTGCTTCCCAGGCTCAGCCTTTGAGCTAATTCATTTCCGACACCCCCGAGTTGCAAAAGGCTATCTTCGGCCTCTCCCAGGGGTCCGTTCACCCTGGCCATGATGGCTTTCGTCAGTTTTTGCCTCAGCTCCTCTGTCTCCCTGGCTATAATCTTCCCCACTGACTTTTTGAGCACTCCGTCAAGATCCGAGGAGACATGGATATTGTAGTCTGTAAGTGTACCTGTCACCTTGGCGTTTACAATGAAATCGCTAACATTTCTTAGTGCAGAGAAAATGGCATCCATTATGGGGTTTGCTTCAGAAGCGGCCTTTACAGAGAAGCTTGCCGAGTGAAATGCTGCCAGCATGTTGCCGTTAATTTTCTGCCCTTTCAGTAGCGCCTTAAGATTAAGATCGGCCAGCGCCTTTTCAAGGAGAATGGGTGTCTTGGCCCTGTCCATAATAGCAATACCTCTTGCCTGGAAACCCTTTACAAGAAGCTTGATCTCATCCTTTGGCGCTTGGGGTTTTATGTGATTCAGGGACCCGCTGGCCTCTAACAGCTTAACTGCCTTAAGTTTTTCACCCCTAAAATTGAAAGTGAGTGGCAAGCCCAGGATATCCTGATCGGGCGTTATATTTCTTATGACGCCGCCAATGATGCCAGCACCAGTGATTATGGATGTCTTTGCTTCCTTGATAAGAAAATCTGGTATGGGATGGTGTTCCTTGAACTTAACATACAAACCCTTGCCCCTCAACGGCTTGACTATTTCCCTGCCTTTCTTCTTTTGTTTCGTCCTTTCAAGAATCGGCCGGATCCTATGGTACCAATTGACTGTCTTCTCCATCCAGCCGCACACTTTGGCACCAAAAAGCAGGTGGCTGAGATTGGAAAGCCCTTCTTTAGATAATCCGTATTTTTTGGCCAGTCTAGATGCGTCTTCAAAGGGTGCCTTTCTTGCTTGTGCCATCCCTCGCTTCAACGCCGTCATTTCTTTTTGAAATTCTGCCTTGGCCTGCTTAATCCGTCTAATGTCGGCCTCTATCTTTTTCTTCAACTCCAGCGCCTTTCCACCAGAGGTGAGCATTCCCGCTATTCCGCTTCCCCCTCTGCGGAGTTGATCGATTTGATTCTTATAGGATTGGAAGGTTTTTTGATCTGGGAGCGATGATAGCCTTTGTTGCCACGTCTGCTTTTCATTGTCAATTTGAAGCCTTAGCGATGTTACAAGTTCTACGGAGTTGAGCTTTTCCTTTTTCAGTATTTCGCTTATGTCGGGCATGGCCAGGGAAGGAAGCTTCCTCCCCTGACAGATGCTAGTTCTTTTCTTGGCCCGGGCATCGGTCCCTATTGCCTTGTGTTTTTTGCTGACCTCTGGTAGAGCCCCTGATGTCCTTCTTGGTGTGTTTAATTTGACACCCTCAAGGTTCATTTGATCAACGATCAGCTTTCTTCTAAAGAAGTTGGGAGCATCAAAGCTAAGCCTTATGGAATCAATTTCAACAACGTTTCTCATGGGCTGATCAGGATTGGTCACTTTTAAGCCCCGCAATTCAAGGCCTGCAGGGAAAAGAGACAGGTCTGCGCTTTCCAGTTCAACCTTAGCTCCCACTGCCTTGGTCCCGTATTTCTCAACCATGCTCTCAACTATTCCATCTATAGAAAGAAACCAAAATATGCAAAACAGGGCCACCACAACTCCAAATACTCCTAATCCCTGCCACCTGATCCATCTAGCCATCTCTAGTCCCTCCATCCTGATACGGCTTGATACGTGGTGTACAGCCTGCTTCCTTTGATGAATTGCATGACCCTAGTCTTTTGGACCCATGTTAGGATGTTTTCACGGTATTTTCTTATGGCAAGGTTTAAGGCCCAATAAAGGGGGGCAAACAATAGCATGGATAAAACTAGGCTGCCCATGACAATAGTGTTGTTGAAATTTTCAAGGCGAAATATGGTCATGTTATACAGGGATGTCCACAGGCCTTCTAGGGGAGAGGCGGTAAGCACAGCTAGGCCTATTTGGTGGAAAAGAGGGTCAAGTAGATATGCCAGGCCGGAGAAAAATCCCCAACTCAGTAAAAACGCTGAGAGATTGACCCTAAGGATCAGCACTAGAAGAATCACCAGTAAGTTGTGAATTGTATACAATGGGGTAAATCCTATGACCATGGCAAAGCACAGTGCTAGTGAGATCTGACCGGGCTCGGATTCGGAGTTCAGAACCCTAAGCAGTTTTGCCACCATTTGGATCATGAGGTACCTCCTGAGACTGCAAAGGCAAGCTGGAAAAAAGGTTTAGGGTAACAATATTGAAGGACCGATGTGAGATAGTACAATAAAACTCAAAAAACACTAATACATCTTGCCAGGCAGGTCAAACCCAAATGTGATGCCAACCCTGGGGCAGCGCGTCTAACTGCCTTTCTTGACTTTAGATTCGCCATTTGTTAAGGAAGGCAAAAGGTGGCATATGTGGTCCAGTCTACGAAAACTAGTGGAGGCCTTAAAAAGGGAACCTTGGACCAAGGAGGCGTCATGCAGTGATGCCTTCTGGGAATCCTTAATGGAGTGGCTTGAGACCCATTTGCTCACAACTTTCTTGGACCAAATCATAAGACAAGTAGACGAAATCGTAGATATCGATCCGGACTTACCCGAACAGAAGATTCTTGCGAGGGCCACGAAATACATAGTTGAGTTTTTGGGTGCCAGCTCAGCTTCAGTCCGGATTTACGACCCCCAGAGCGAGCAAATGTTGTCCTATGGGTCTTACCCATCCCACGAAGAATACCGGGAAACTTACATACCCTTAGATGGAAGCATTGCCGGAGAGGTTGTTAAGACCAGAAGGACTTGCCTGGTGCCAGACATCTTGGACGAAAAAAGATACGAAGACAAGGGGGTGGTATACAAGAGGGGTATTCATTCTCTCATGGCCATACCCCTGGAGATACCGCGGTTTTTCCCTAGTGAGAGGGACACCAGGGGTGTTATCCAGATATATTTTCCTGAAAAGGGGAGAGAGTTCAGTCCGCTGGAGATCAAGGTGGCGGAGTTACTGGCTAAAAGGCTTAGTTACGTTATAGCCAGGAAGAAGATCATCTCGATGCATCGGCTCAACGAGAAAAAGGATGCCATTGTTCGTCATATCTTTCGTCGCCTGGGAAGGCGCGGCGGGATTAAGATGAAAGAGGTTTTTAACGAGGTGATACCTGAGCTGGCTGACGTGGTGAATGTTCAAAGTTGTGCCCTTTTCTCAGTTACAGGCGATTACCAATACGTAACCTTGGAGGCTGGGTATCCTGAAGGAAGCGGATACCACGGGATAGGGAAAAAGTTTCCCGTGAGCAGCGAGCCTGCCTTTGAAATCATCTTGGGCCTTCGGGAGTATGAAGGAGACGGATCTTACGAAGTGGTTTCACCATCTTATATCCTCGTAGTGGACCCACAGAAGAGTTACATAATCTCAGAGCATATGAAAAAGTTTGCCAACCGACATAACATAAATTCAATTCTCTACATCCCCCTTTATGTTGAAGGCGAGATAACACACTTTATGACCTTTGACGCCATTGAACAAAGACAAAGGTACAGGGACGACGAGATCGAACTGTTCCTGTTTTTGGGCCAGGAGTTGATGAAGGCCCAGCGAATGGAAAGGCTCGACGATATCCTGCACGATTTTAAGAATCCAGCCATAGCATCTGCAGGATTTGCAAGAAGACTGAAAAAAATACTGGAACAAGATGCCTACGAAGAGCAAAAGGACCAAATTAAGAGGTACGTAGAAATCTTGTTTGAAGAGACAAGCAGGATGCAGGAGCTGGCCTTGAGTATCTACGCTGTGGGCAAGGAACAAGTAGTGGACATTACGGAGGTCCTGCTCAAGAGGTTCGAGATTAACAAGGAAGCTATTAAAGAGCAGTTAAAGCAAAATGTAGTACTCAAAGAAGGACCGTTTGCCGAGAACCTGAAGGTTTACTGTTTTCCTATACACCTGGAAAGGGTCTTCGACAACCTTCTGAATAATGCCACCAAGGCCATTCCGTTGAGGGGAGGGAGCTTGTCAATTCGGACATTTCGAGATGGCGAATGGGCCTGCGCCGAGATCACTAACACCGGAAGGATACCGGAGGAGGATAAAAGGCGGCTGGTTCAAGGAGAAGGCAATGAGGGAAGGGGATTATATATAACCTACAGGATCATGAGGCTGCTGGGCGGCAAGATTGAGGTGGAAACCGACCGCAATACAACCACGTTCGTGGCGCGACTGCCAATACATACTGACAAGTAGTATCCACGATAGGGACTGTGAGACGGGAGATTTAGGTAATTATGGACGACCTTGATACCATAATGCAGAGACTTGAGCACAACGAACAGATAGCGAGAAAATTTTTTGAGGTAGAGGTAACAGTTTTATCCGTGTTGGATTTTAAGGGGCTGTTTGAGCGATTGCTTACTGAAATCAGGGAAAAATTCACCATCCCCTACGTATGGATAACATTGATCGACGAAGGCGATTTGAAGCCCTTGATCCCGAGCCTTTCTGAATCAGATGTGGTAAGAGAAAGACTGAACATAGTCCCGCGAAACACCCTTCTCGGGCTGATCGGAACTGCCAAAGAACCTATCCTGGTAAATCGGGATCTAAGCCCATTTTACAAGCTTTTCCCTGATCATGAAAAATACCTTATCCGATCCCTTGCGCTGACTCCTCTTACCCTCAACGAGGAGCTGGTAGGAACCTTGAACCTGGGGGACAGTTCTCCAGACCGTTATGTTCCGGGTATGGATACTACGCTCCTAAAGAGGCTGGCTGTAAAGGTGTCTGTCTGTTTGTCCAATGTGGTCGCACACGAGAAGGTAAAACTATCTTCTCCAAGGGACGAAGCGAGTGGTCTACTGAATAAGCGGGCAGTTGAAGAGATACTCATGAGAGAGTTTCAAAGGGCTATCCGGTATGAGAATACTCTTTCCATAATATTGTTTGAGGTGCAGCTGGACAATGGGAGCGTTGCTGATGCGGGTGCGCTGGAAAAAGCGGTGAGCAAGGTAGTGGGCGGATTAAAGGAGTTAATAAGGATAACAGATGTCCTCGGCACATATGAGGACGGGCGGTATATTATTATTTTGCCTTCCACCGACAAGAGAAAGTCGGGGAACATGTTGGAACGCTTATCCAACCATGTGTCCAAGACCCCAATAGTAGTCGGCGGTAGGGAATTCCACCTGAAACTCAAGAGCGGGATAGCATCGACAAGGGACGCAGGAGTGATTGATCCAAGGTCTCTAGTGAGGAGGGCTATGGAAATGCTTTTGAGGCAGGGAAGGGAGGAGTGGACCACCTACGAATGACCCTTGAAAACAGGTGCTGTGACAACTTTACGTAGGATTGAGGCATGAGGCGTGAGCTTGCAACTATTGTGTGTTTCGTCCTTGTTTTATTTTTGGTCTGCCCCGCCCGAGGTCGGATCAATACTGAAACCCCCCTTCCCTTGGGTGCGCACTTATCTGAGCGTTACACAGACGACCTCGACGGTCTTATCAAGAGACGCTATGTCAGGGTCCTGACCACCCTAAATAAGACCAATTTTTTTATTTATGAAGGAAAGTTTTTCGGCTTTGAGTATAGCTTGCTCAAGGAGTATGAAAATTTTCTCAATAGGAATATTGGCAAGAAAGAGCTCAGGATAGTTTTGGACTTCATCCCGGTAACCAGGGGCAAGCTGATAGAGGATTTGATCAAGGGCTACGGCGACATTTCAGCTGCCGGACTGACTATCACCCCTAAGCGCAAGAGACTTGTGTCGTTCACCCAGCCGTACTTGACCGGGATTGATGAGCTTGTCGTGACCCACAAAGGTGTGCCCACCCTGTCCACTAAGGAGGAACTTTCCGGTAAGACAGTGTTTGTAAGAAAAAGCAGCAGCTACTACGAAAGTCTCTTGGCCTTGAACCGTGGTCTCAGAAAAGTGGGAAAGAGGCCCGTTAGAATCAGACTAGCAGATGAAAGCCTGGAGACAGAAGACATTTTGGAGATGGTCAACAGCGGGGCTGTCCCTATCACGGTAGCTGACAGCAACATCGCGGGCATATGGGCGAAGATTTTTCCCAACATAAAAGTGTACCATAACATCAAGTTGCGAGAAGGCGGACAAATAGCATGGATGGTAAGGAAGGAAAACCCGAAGTTAAGAAATTCCCTGAACATCTTTTTGAGGAGATACAGGAAGGGGACTCTCCTAGGCAACATTTACTTCAACAGGTATTACAAGAAAAATCCTTGGATTAAGAATCCCTTGTCATCGGGAGATTTCAAGAAGCTGAGTAAACTTATAACCTTACTCAAAAAATACGGCAGTCAGTACGGTTTTGACTGGGTACTGCTTTTGGCTATGGCGTACCAGGAGTCGGGATTGGATCAGAGTAAAAAGAATCCATCGGGGGCAATCGGGGTAATGCAGGTTCGCCCTGAAACGGCCAGAGACAAACACGTTGGGATCAAAAACGTGGAAAGGCTGGAAAACAACATTCATGCTGCGGTGAGGTATCTAGCTTTTCTAAGGGATAAATACTTTAGCGATCCGAAGATTAGGGCAAGGGATCGAGTGAGGTTTGCCCTTGCTGCTTATAACGCTGGTCCGGCAAATATAGGGAGAGCAAGGAAGCTGGCGCGAAAAATGGGACTCAATCCAGATCGGTGGTTTAGAAATGTGGAGATCGCAGTGCTACGAATTTTGGGCCAAGAAACCGTTAGATATGTGAGTAATATAAACAAGTACTATCTAATATACCGGATGGCAATAGAAAAGCAAAAAGCAGGACCAAAATTGGACTAGGCATGGGTAGCAACGGCGGCCAGCCTGCGATTCTCTTGCTTTTAAAGGGACTTGTTCTTTTTGGAATAAGCCTGGCAAGGGATGCCTGAAGTGGAAAACACGACGTGTGAGGGAAGCCGGGAGGATTTGAAGCCCATCGCCTTACAGCCGTAAGCATGGGGAGGGCGGTGGGTGATGTAAAAATGCCGGCAGGTAAAGCAACTCACCTTTTTTGGGGCAAAAGTTGGGCGTGAATTTTTTCCTGAAGGCCGATTCATAGACAAATCTCGGAAACAAGTCAGACTATTAGATCCTAGCTCGTAAAGCATATAAACGCAAGGAATAGAATGATGGCAGAGAGCGGGAAAGGAGAAAAAGTTGTTGACATTGTTGGGAAAGGACTTAAGATTTTCTAATAATTGGGGTTATATTTAAAATATTAGGAGGTTAGCCATGCCGACGTACGAATTCATTTGCCAAAAATGCAATAAGGAATTCACATTGGTGATGCCGATCTCCGAGTTCGAGAAAAAGAAAATACGCTGCCCAAAGTGCAAGAGTACCCGTGTAAAACAACAGATCACATCTTTTCAGGTGGTAACATCCAAGAAGAGCTAAGGCTTGGATCCTCGGCCTCAGTTTGCGGGGTAGGCCGACAGGGAGCGGTAGAGGACCGTATACCAAGATTGACAAATTTTTTTGGTTTAACTAAAAGTGAAGGGCCCACAGCAGTGGCCCTATTTTTTTAAGGGGGGGACGAGGCAAATGAAATGCCCGATATGCAAGGAAGAAATCCCGGGGACAGAATGTGAGGAGTGTGGAAGGATGAATCCGGAAGAGGCCAAATTCTGCATGTACTGTGGAACCCTGCTTCATCGGGAGGGGCCTGATACAGAAGAGCCAGATGACGCTTTCGACATTGAGAGTCGCATTCTCTGTCCCGATGGCACCTGCACTGGAATTATTGTCAATGGAAAATGTACGGAGTGTGGTAGACCCTATGAACCCGGTGAAGAGGAATAACAGCAATGTATGAGCTGAAAATAATCTCCCATTTTGCGGGTGCACACCAGCTTCGCAACTTCAAAGGCTCTTGTGAGAAGCTTCATGGCCACAACTGGAAAGTGGAGGTATACGTCAGGGGGGAGCATTTGGCCGAAGACGGCACTTTGGTGGATTTTAAAGAGGTGAAAGAAGCAACCAAGAAGGCGCTTGACACCTTGGACCACCAGTTTCTGAATGAGCTTGAGCCATTCCGAGAAGACAACCCATCTTCGGAAAACATTGCAAGGTATATTTACAAAAGGGTTAGTGAAGAACTTTCAAGCAAGCCTGTTACTGTGTACAAGGTGACAGCGTGGGAATCTGATACGGCGTGTGCGAGTTATTACGAAGGAAGCAAGGAGCCAGGAGTCAGTAGTCAGAAGTCAGTAATCAGGAGTTAGAAGTCAGAAGGGAGTTGCTGCTAATCTCTATTCCAGGAGCCAAGCATTATTGCTTCTTAGTATCCCAGGTCTCGGGTTTTCTGTCTTCTGTCTCCTTAATTCATTTCACATTTGGATTTTGACATTTGGCATTATTTGGCCTAACGGTGTAAGCACTTAGCCTTTTGGATTGAGCCATAAAATAAGGA
>Ga0164318_10005797_pt1 | contig 11949 bp, 9 predicted proteins | sample GuaBasSedimGuay9_FD_113734 | JGI IMG/M metagenome (GOLD analysis project Ga0164318, IMG submission 113734) | Subseafloor sediment microbial communities from Guaymas Basin, Gulf of California, Mexico - Guay9, Core 4571-4, 0-3 cm | ecosystem: Environmental > Aquatic > Marine > Hydrothermal vents >... | reverse complement strand
TATTGTCGAAATGAATGCCATTGTAGTTGGGCACGCTACGCTTTGCCCAACCTACATTTTTCAACGCTTTCCTATAAATCAGGCACAGGAGGAATGATATAGTTTTTTGGTATCCTTCATTTTATAGCCATCTGTAGCCATCGTAGGTTGGGCAAAGCGTAGCGTGCCCAACGAATCGACTAATGGCGAGTAGCTAATCGCACAAGTCATATTTTTTGCGCTATATTACCCTTTAAGTGTAAACTACTTTTGACTCGTCATGAAGGATGCCAATTTATCAATCCCTAATTGAAAAATTGAAATCAATATATTACTTATATGCGTTGAATCCGACTTAAAATTCTCTGCTTGACTGCTTGAAGCTTAACGCGGCCGCCTTTTAATCATCATGACTATAAAAATCTACAATACATTTACCCGGAAAAAAGAGGCCTTTGAGCCCCTGACTTCAGGATATGTGCGCATGTATGTATGCGGCATAACGGCCTATGACCGCTGTCACATTGGGCATGCCCGTTCAGCCGTAGTCTTTGACGCAGTACTCCGGCACCTCAGGCATAGAGGATTTGATGTAAATTTCATAAAGAATTTTACTGACATTGATGACAAGATCATCAACAGGGCCCTTGAGGAAGGAATTTCCCCTGAGACCCTTGCAGAAAGGGAGATAAAGCACTTCTACCAGGATATTGATGCACTGGGTGTGCTTCGTGCTACTACAGAACCGAGAGCAACAGAACATATTCTGGAAATCATAGAAATCATAGAGACATTGATAGATAAAGGCCGGGCTTATATTTCCGGAGGTGATGTCTACTTCTCTGTGCGCAGCTTCCCCAGCTACGGAGCCTTGTCTAGAAGAAATGTAGAAGAAATGCGGGCCGGAGCCAGGATAGCAGTGGGAGAACAGAAAAAGGATCCCACAGATTTTGCGCTATGGAAGGCTGAAAAACCCGGTGAGCCCAAATGGGACAGTCCTTGGGGGCCAGGCAGGCCGGGATGGCATATAGAGTGCTCAGCCATGAGCATGAAGTATCTGGGGCCGACTCTGGATATTCATGGCGGCGGTCTGGATCTTATATTCCCACACCATGAAAACGAGCGTGCCCAATCCGAGGCGGCAACAGGAAAGACCTTTGTCCGTTTTTGGATGCACAATGGCTTTGTAACGATCCGTAGCGAGAAGATGTCAAAGTCCTTGGGAAATTTTGTAACCATCCAGGAAATCCTGGGAAAATATCATCCGGAGGTCCTGAGGCTCTTTCTCCTGTCCAAGCATTACCGCAGTCCCCTTGACTACAGCCCTGAAACCCTGACCGAGACGACATCCGCCCTTGATCGATGCTATACGGCCCTTTCCGAGGCAAGGCATCAGTCTGATAAACCGTTGAAGAAACAACGGCCCCTCACTGATGAGGCAGGGAAGGCAATAGATACACTTAATCATCTGAAAGATAGGTTTGACCAGGCCATGGATGATGATTTCAATACCGCGCAGGCCCTTGGGCACCTCTTTGATGGTGTTAGGGCCTTAAATCGCCTTGGCCAAGAAACTGAAAAGAGGCCCTCGGCCCTTTACATAGAACCTTTGAAATCCGGAGCAGATGCAATCCAGGATGCCGCCAGGGTGCTGGGGTTGCTCAATCAAGACCCGGATGCTTATCTTAGAAAGAGGAATCTTGAGGCACTGGGCCTTCTTGGTATGACAGAAGTCGACGTATTGAAGGTTATTAAGGAGCGGACCAGGGCCAGAGAGGAAAAAGATTGGGCTAGTGCAGACAGGATCAGGGATGAACTCGGCGCCAAGGGGATAACTCTTAAGGACGGGCCTGAGGGAACCACCTGGACAATAAAGCCAGGGCCTTAATTTTTTCCATTTTTAAGAAAGACTGCCGATGTTACGGGATAAAAAATATATCTCAATAGATTTCAGCGAAACCGATTTGATAGAAAGGAACAAGGAGCTTTCTGTCATATTGGACATCAGCAACTTTCTGGCGTCGTCGCTGAAACTCGATGATGTTTTGGATGGGGCGGCATTTAAGGTGCTCGAACATTTCGAATTTGATGCCTGCAGGATCTACTTGATGGACAAGAGTGGGCGTCACTTGAACCTGGCGGCATTCCGTGGAACCGACCCGGGGGGTCTTGAACAAGTTGGGATAACGGAAGGTTTTACAGGAAAGGCTGCCAGGACACGTTCTTTCATTGCTCAACACGTTTCTGAGCTTGAGGACAGGGAAAGGGCCGCCCTGCTCACAAGTAAGGGTTTCAAGATCATCATATGCGTTCCTCTCATTGCCGTCGGTGAGGTTGTGGGTGTTATGAACCTGGCATCCGGTAAGGTGATGAAGCTTGATCAAGAAATGATAGACCTTCTTGAGGTAATAGGAAATCAAATATCCGTAGCAATAAAAAACTCCGGGCTTTATGAAAATATTCTAAAAAAGAAAAATAAATTACTTGAGAAAAAGAACATGATCGAGTTTTTCGCTTACTCGACCTCCCATGATCTCAAAGGCCCTGCTATTGCAATTTATGGAATCTCCAAACTCCTCAACAAGAAATATGGTCACATTTTGGATGATAAGGGTAGAGATTATTGTGAGAAGATTCAAAAGACATCTGAACAAATAGTAGCCCTTGTTGAAAAAATAAATATATATATACAAGCAAAGGTTGCGCCTTTGGATATTGAAAATATCAGAATTGGGGGAATAATAGGTGAGTTAAAGGAGGATTTTTCTTCTGTTTTGGAAAGCCGTCATATTAATTGGATAAAGCCTAAAAAAGATCATATAATCAAGGCAGACAGGCTTTCAATCACTCGGGTCCTGCGCAATCTGGTGGATAATGCTCTCAAGTATGGCGGAGATAACTTAAGCGAAATCAGGATTGGCTACAGAGAAGATGAAGACTTTCATATCCTTTCAGTGGACGATGATGGTGTTGGAATTAAAAAGGATCAATATGATAAGATTTTTCAGGTCTATCAGCGGGAGGAAACGTCTAGAGGGGTCGCAGGTGCTGGTTTGGGCCTTGCCATTGTGAAGGAGGTGGCGGAGAGACATGGAGGAAAGGTTTGGGCAGAGCCGGGACTGGAGAAAGGTACCACTTTTCACTTTGCGATATCAAAAAATCTGCAGGGAAAATAAAAGGAAACCATCCATGCCCAAGCGTTTCAAATGTGACCTTATTTCCTGGGCCAAGACCTATGAATTAACCCGTCGTCTCAGTCTCAAAATTCTTAAAACCGCCTTTCGACCTGACCTCGTTGTGGCCATTGGCCGGGGAGGCTATGTTCCTGCCCGTATTGTATGCGACTTTCTGGAAATCACTGACCTCACGGCTATAAAAATCGAGCACTGGGGCATGGGGGCGCAAAAGCATGATGCTGCGCTTCTTCGTTTCCCATTGAATATAGATATCTCTGGTCAGAAAATCTTGGTTGTGGATGATGTCACTGACACCGGTGATACGCTCCGAACCGCTTTAACTTATCTCCTCCAGCAATACCCGGCCGAGGTGCGAACGGCTGTGATCCAGCACAAGACCAGCTCACCTCTTATTCCGGATTATTACGGCCAGAAGATAGTCAAATGGCGATGGATCATCTATCCCTGGGCAGTAGTGGAGGATCTTACAGGGTTTCTCAGACAGATGGATCCGGCACCTCATTCCTCTGATGAAGCAGCCAATCGCCTGATTTCCGACTATGGCATTCAGCCTCCGCAGCGCCTTCTGGAATATATCTGGTCCCTCGTCATCATATCCTGATATTATCTAAACCGTTGGCCTCAAATTCAGTAGCATACATTTTTTCTAATGGTTCTTCCTTCTCAAGCCTTTCTCTAAAATTCATATTCATTACGTTTTTTACGCCGCCTTCCTGCTTTATAAGATCTCTCTCTACTAGACGGTGTAACAATTCGTCCCAAAATGTAGCATTCTCAAATTCATCAATGAACTCCCTGAATTTACTGGTTTCTTCAAATTCTTTGGTAGGGAAAAACTTTTTGAGTTTTGTGTCATATGTAACAAAATTACCATACCCCATATCTTCCGCATATGAATTGAGTTTTTGCTCAAGTTTTTCATATTCTTCTGTTTCAGGGTCATCGCCAATCTTATGAGCGTTGAGAATCCAATCAGCAATGGAGAGAATATCCAGCAAGGATTTATATTCTTTTTTCGTAATATTGATTTTCATAATTCTCCTTTCAAAACATAACCGGCTCTTCAGCCGAAGCGATTATCTGTCGGCTGGAAAAGCATTGTGTACGCCCGGCATGGGCGTGAACTTATGAAGTTAAAGTCCTCTGTACGTGAACCCCGCTGCCATGACTCTCATAGTAGTGAAAGTACTAGCCGAAGGCAAGCTGCCTTCGCCTAGCTATGGCGTCTCAAGATGGCGTCATGGTGAGGAGTCGTCTGAAGAAAGCCGGAGTACAAAGCTATGAACCAAACCTGTTCCGGACTCGATCCGGGGGACGGTTACGTTCAAAGTAATGAATAACCCCGAGACCATGGCTGATGTAAAATGCCTGTTCATAGAAATTTACTTGTAGAGGTAATCGGGGCACTGGTAATACAGTCCAATTTTGAGTATAACCTTAATTGAGCGATTAGTTGTCTTGTCAGGACGACTAGACCGACTTGTCAGGGCGGCAGACCGATAATCATTAAACTAATAGCTAACCGCTAAAAACTAATCGCTCAATTAAGGTATTAGTGACCGTTCACGGGATTACAACGCCCGTTTTAAAGCAACCCTCCGAACTGTAAGCGTTTACAGGGTACTGCAGATGCGAGGCGTACGGGTCGCAGACGTACTCCCTATGCCCGGCAACAAAGCAGATGCGGTGTCCTGTGAACGCTTACAGGTATTAATAGCGCTTGAGTGAGTAAAGGAGCAACCTGACAAAGGCACTATGTCGGCAATATATGGCTATGAAAAAAAATAACCGGAAAAAGAAACTGAGTATCATAGGTGCAGGAGCAGTGGGAACAGCGGCTGCCCAGTGGGCTGTATGCAGATCAATTGCAGACACCATAGTACTATTGGACGTCGTAGCGGGTCTCCCCCATGGAAAGGCCCTGGATCTCTTCCAGACATCCCCGTTATATGGATATGCAGGGAATATTGTCGGCACTGATGACTATGCTGATACCGCCCAGTCAGACGTAATCATCATAACCGCCGGGCTTGCCCGGAAGCCGGGGATGAGCCGGGATGATCTTTTAGAGAAAAACGTCCGGATAATTCGAGAGGTTACAGAGGAAATCGTCAAATATTCTCCTGACGCATGCCTGGTGGTTGTCACGAATCCTATTGATGCCATGGTTTACACGGTCTTCAAGGTATCCGGATTTCCAAAACACCAGGTTGTGGGCATGGCAGGTGTTCTGGATTCCGCCAGGTACCGCGCATTTATTGCCCAGGCTCTGGCTGTAGCTCCCTCGGACGTGACTGCCCTTGTAATGGGCGTACACGGCGACCATATGCTCCCCCTGGTCAGGCTTGCAAGCGTTGGGGGAGTACCCATAGAGGAGCTTTTGTCCAAAGATGAAATCGAAAATATAGTCGGTCGCACTCAACACGGAGGCGCTGAGATAGTACAACACCTCAAGACAGGAAGCGCATTCTCCGCCCCTGGTCTTGCCGCAGTGGAGATGGCCCAATCCATCCTGAAAGACGAAAAAAGGGTGGTACCCTGCGCAGCCTATCTGGAGGGGGAATTTGGTATTAACGGCGTATTCCTGGGTGTGCCGGTGGTGCTTGGGAAAAACGGCGTAGAACGTATCCTGGAGTTTCCCCTTGCGCCGGATGAGCAGGAAGCCTTACAAAAATCTGTGGAGGCAGTGAAGAAGCAAGTTTCAGCTACGGGCCTATGAACTGTCGGTTGTCAGGGGGGAAGTGAATAATTACCACCGGACTATTGCCCTATGGATCTTCTTAATCGGGCTGATTGGGGTCCTTGGTGGCCTAGTTGTCTTGTATCGGCTCTTCTGGCCACCAACTCCACCTGTGCCTGTGTCTTTACCTGTTCCTTTAATAGAACAGGTCCCCATTGAACAAATTCCCGCCCTTGAGGACCTTAAGGACAAAAAAGGCTTGCAAAAAGCCGTTTCCGCCAGCCTGGAATATCTGGAAAAGCATAAGGATGAGGAGCAAATACCCTGGGGCAATAAATCCATAACTGTAGGCACACTGAAGAAGACACTGAAAGCCTTTTCCAGACTCCTGGACCAAGACCTTCCCCAGGAGGACCTTCAGAGGGAAATCCGCCGCCTGTTTATAGTTTACAGGATAACAGGGGATGAAAAGGAAAAGATGCCTGCCGGGCCGTTTCTTGTGACAGGATATTTCCAGCCTGAACTGGCTGCTTCTCTAAAGGCGGATGAAAAATTCTTCTATCCGCTTTATGAAATTCCCCCGGACCTTATTCGAATAGCATTGCATGATTTTGACTCCTCTCTTCCGCGCAAGACCCTTTGTGGGAGGGTGTCCGGGCAAAGGCTGATCCCATACTATACACGAGCGGACATTGACAACGGCAGAAAACTTGAGTGTGCCGATGTCCTTGCGTGGCTGCAGTCACCAGTGGATGGGCTTATGCTCCATATTCAGGGTTCAGGAATACTCCGGTTTCAGGACGAAAGCAGGAGATATATCCACTACGCTTCCAGTAACGGTCATCCCTATCATAGTATCGGCCGATGGCTTATAGACAAGGGACTGCTACGCAAGGATCAGGCGGACTGGCCGGGTATCCGCGCCTGGGCAGAGGAAAACCCGGATGAATTCAGAAAGGCCTTTGCCGCCAATCCCAGGTACATTTTCTTTAAATGGGAAAAAGAAGGGCCAATAGGAACGCTGGGAGAAGTGCTGATACCCATGAGATCCGTGGCCCTTGATCACAAAATTTATCCGCCTGGCGCCCTATGCTTTTTGCAAGTGCCAATGCCTGTAAGCCGGCCGATCCACGAAGGTGCCGAAATCTTCCAGGGCTTTGTGTGCAATCAGGATACGGGCAGTGCCATCAAGGGACCACATAGACTGGACCTATATTGCGGAGAAGGCGATGAAGCAGGAAACCTTGCGGGAAGGCTGAAGGCGCCGGGATCACTCTATCTGTTGTTGCTCATGGATGCTGTTCAGGGGACTTGGCTCAGTCAACCCTGAAATCATCTTGCTTTTCAATAACTAACTCATTAAGCTCACAAAACCTTAACCTGGGCAACCCGGAACCAAAAAAGTTCGATCTGTGCGGTTAAGAAACTACTCAAAATCAATCACGAAAACACGAAGGTACGAAAACACGAAACAAGACATAGAAATTAAATTAGCCGCCTACTGCGGGACTTTTCTGACAGGATGAACATGATTTACATTGATCCTGACTATCCTGTTGATCCTGTCCAAAAATGGAAATTCCTATACTATCAAATTGCTGATATTCTTTTCGTGTTTTTGGTATTTCGTGCTTTCGTGATAATTCTTTTCTTTTTCGTATGTTGCACAATCTGACTTGTAACCGCACAGGTCGAAAAAGTTTGAAGATAAAAAAAATTGCTAAGCTACCGAGTGATCTCGTCAAAATCCATCCTACTTATAACCTTTTTTATTCTATTTGTTTTGATCCTGACACCCTGTTCTTTATTTCCAAGAATTAAGACTACTGTATCATTGGCGGAGGATCGGCCTGACCCAAAAATCTATGATTTTACAGTATCAAATTCCCGGGATAAGCTCCTGGCCTACTTTTCCCTAAAAAACGGGTGTCCCCCGTATGTGCAACTTGCATTAGAAAGCGGGGTTATAGTACGCTATATCTACGAAGTAGAGCTACAGACACCCCGTTTTCTGATTAAAAAAATCCTTTCCCGACGTTTCATATTAAGAACACTTACATATGACAATCTCAAAGGGGAATACAGAGTTTCATCTGGTCCGGATTCTCCCAGGGTAGTCAGTGTGAGGACCTTAGAAGAAGCAAAAACGCTTGCTTTTGAGATTAACGACGTCTCGATAATTTCTTTGTCCGAGCTGCCTCGGGGAAAAACGTATACATTGCGGGTACGGGCGAAGATGGAAGAAGCAGCATCGTCCCTGCCTTTTAAAGGCCTTTTGGACCTGTTTTCCTCGTGGGGTTGCCAAACTGAATGGTATGAAATCCGCTTTAACTACTAACGAAGCTAGAAAACGAAGAATCGAACGAATTATCATGATGGCAGCAGGAGTTCTTGTTGCCCTGCTGTCCTTGGCCGAGTACCATCTGATCTCCGGTTTCAGTTCACTATCGACAAGTAGCAATGTACTCATCTTTGCAGTAATCAACCTTAATATTCTCCTTATCCTGCTTTTAGGTTTTCTTGTAGTACGTAATCTGGTCAAACTGGTATTCGAAGACAGGAAAAACCTGCTGGGAGCCAAGCTCAGGACCAAACTCGTAATAGCCTTTGTCTCTCTATCCCTTATTCCTACGATACTGCTCTTTCTGGTCTCCTTTCAGTTTCTCCGGACCAGCATCGGATACTGGTTCAACATAAAGGTGGAAAGGTCCCTTGATAATGCTCTGACAATAGGAAAAACATATTACGAAGGCCAGGTTACTGAGTTGCAGCACCTGTCCCAAGAGATGGAGAGACTCCTAAGCCTGAGATGCATTGAAGAGGACAATACAATAAACAGGGTATGCGTAAAACAGCTTGTGAATCCAACACCACTATTACCTGGTGCTCAAGATCCCGGCAGCGCAATCCATTTTAATTCCATAGAAGTAATAGATTCATCCCATAAAGAGCTTTTTGTTAAGATATGGCTACCGCTCGTGGATATACCGCCAAGCATTCCTCCCTCTGTGCTGGACCAGGTTTTTGAAGGTAAGGCTCTGGTGCACAGTGTTTCTCTGGAGGGCGGTGAACTTATCCGGGTCTTTCGCCCTTTAAGAAATGCAGACGACAGTATTCAGGCCGTATTGGCTTTGGGCCACTTGATGCCCCAGGATATAAGTTACCTGCTCGATAATATTCGCTCGGGTTATGAGGATTATCGCCAGTTGCAACTGTTCCAGAATCCAATTAAGGGTTCCCTGTTAATCACCCTTTTTCTGATTACTTTCCTGATCATTTTTGTTTCAATATGGTTTGGATTCCGGCTTGCCAAAAGCATTACAGAGCCTGTCCAGATGATTGCTGAGGCCACTCACCGTGTAGCGCTGGGAGACCTGGATTTCAGCCTTGAAGCCAAAGGTAAGGATGAACTCAGTTCTCTGGTGCGGGCATTTAATATCATGACCCAGGACCTTAAGGAAGCCAGACGCAGGACTGAAGAAACCTCAAGACAGTTGCGAAAGAGCTATGGCGAACTGGAACAACGCCGGCGCTATATTGAGATTATCCTACAAAACGTGACAGCAGGAGTAATATCCATAGACAGACAGGGTTTCGTTACTCTTATGAACAAATCAGCTTCGAGCATTCTGGATATGTCTTCGGATCAGGTAATCGGGAAGCCGTATCTTCAGTTTCTGACAAAGGATCAAGCCAAGGAATTTGAGGAAATCAGGCAGGAACTCGGCCTTTCTCCCAAAGGCACGCTTCAGCATCCGATTCGTATGGAAATAAAAGACAAAACCCTTTCTCTCCTGGCAAGCTTCACCATATTAAGAGACCAGGATGAAAGATCTCTCGGAGTAGTCATAGTCTTTGATGACCTGACAGAGCTTGAAAAAATTCAGCGTCTTGCTGCTTGGCGCGAGGTAGCCAGGCGCATCGCACATGAAGTCAAAAATCCCTTAACTCCCATACAGCTCTCAGCTCAAAGGCTGCGCAAGAAATATCTTGACAAGCTGGATGACGAAGCCAGGGTTGTTTTTGACAAATGTACAAATACGATCATAAGCCAAGCAAAAGAACTTAAACATCTTGTAGATGAATTTTCCAATTTTGCCAGGATGCCGGTCCCCAGACTTCGACCCACGAGACTGGACGGTTTGGCAGATGACGTACTTGCAATTTACAGGGATGGACATCCAAAAGTTGAATTTAAACTGAACATACAGGAAGGGTTGCCGGATGCCTTATTGGACCCTGACCAGATAAAGAGGGCACTTATCAACCTTCTGGACAATGCGGTAGCTTCTATGCCTGATGGTGGTGAAATAAATATTCAGATAACATATAACACTGACGTGAATGAAATATGTCTCAGTGTGTCTGATACAGGACCTGGTATTTCCCCTGAGGATCTTTCAAGGCTCTTTGAACCCTATTTTTCTAAAAGAAAGGGGGGCACAGGCCTTGGACTTGCTATTGTAAGCTCTATTGTATCGGACCATAATGGACGCATACTGGTGGAAGATAATATTCCCAATGGGGCTAGATTTGTATTGTTTTTTCCTATTACCTAAATTGAGCGATTAGAATAAATTTGCCATGGTAAAGAAAAAGATACTTGTAGTAGATGATGAAGAATCAATCCTTCAATCTGTGACGGATATCCTTGAAGACGAGGGATTTGACGTGCAGACCTCACCGGACGGAGAGACGTCCTTTAAGATCATGGGACAGGACCTTCCGGATCTTGTCCTGCTGGATATCTGGATGCCAGGCATGGACGGCCTGGAAGTATTGAAACAGATAAAGGCCGACTGGCCGTTTATCCCGGCAGTAATCATGTCCGGCCACGGAACTATTGAAACGGCTGTAAAGGCCACCAGGCTGGGGGCCTATGACTTTATAGAAAAGCCTCTTTCATATGAACATCTGCTCCTGTCGATCCAGAATGCCCTCAAATATCACGACCTTCGGGAACAAAATGTCTTTTTAAGGCAAAAAACCGGGGAAAGGCGAGAACTCATTGGTGAAAGCTCTGCCATGAAAAGACTCAAGGAACAGCTCGCTATTGTTGCCCCTACTGATGCCTGGATACTGATCCAGGGGGAAAACGGAACGGGCAAGGAGCTTGTGGCCCAAACTATTCATCGAATGAGCAAGCGAAACCGGAAACCACTCATAGAAGTCAACTGCGCCGCAATACCTGAGGAGCTTATTGAGAGCGAGTTGTTCGGACATGAGAAAGGGGCCTTCACCGGTGCAACCACGATGAAAAGGGGGAAATTTGACCTTGCAAACGAAGGGACCCTGTTCCTTGATGAAATAACGGATATGAGCCTTAAGACCCAGGCAAAGATCCTGAGAATACTCCAGGAACAGAGGTTCGAGCGGGTCGGTGGGAGCAAGACCATAACGATAGACGTGCGTATTATGGCAGCCACAAACAAAGACCTTGAAAAAGAGATAAGGAAAGGGGATTTCCGGGAAGACCTTTACTACAGGCTAAACGTGATACCTATAGAGGTTTTACCTCTCAGGGAGCGCAAAAATGACATCTTTCTTCTTACAGAATGCTTCCTGAGCGAATTTACCGGGAACACGGCCCATGGTCCCAGGAAAAGGGCAAACCAGGAAGTAATTGAGGCATTTATGGCATACGACTGGCCGGGAAACGTGAGGGAGTTACGCAATATGATAGAAAGACTTGTAATCTTGACCAAAGGGCCGGAGATTACAATAGATGATTTGCCCCCATCTTTTCATCAGGGCACTGGGGTTTCCACTGAGGCACCGACCAGCTTCTCGATTTCCGAGCCCGCTTGGCTGAATTGCCAGGACTTCAGGGAGGCAAAGGCCTTATTTGAACAGGAATATCTTGAAAAAAAACTTGCCGAACACCAGGGTAATATCAAAAAAACCGCCCAGGCTATTGGCATTGAAAGGAGGCACCTGCACAGAAAAATTAAGGCGTTGGGTTTGAAAACATGTAACCGTTCACGCTAATATGTCATGATTCGCGCTGCCATGTCATTTCGACCAAAGGGAGAAATCTTTACCATCCAGAACTCAGGTCTTTCCAGTTTGGGTTCATCCGGTTCACCAATTGAT
>Ga0164318_10005796_pt1 | contig 11950 bp, 10 predicted proteins | sample GuaBasSedimGuay9_FD_113734 | JGI IMG/M metagenome (GOLD analysis project Ga0164318, IMG submission 113734) | Subseafloor sediment microbial communities from Guaymas Basin, Gulf of California, Mexico - Guay9, Core 4571-4, 0-3 cm | ecosystem: Environmental > Aquatic > Marine > Hydrothermal vents... | reverse complement strand
CCATCGCGTTTTCCCTGATAATAGAACATCTCCCGCAGCAGTTTACCCGATTGATAATACCACAACCATTTACCTTCGGGAGCTCCTTTTTCGTAAATTCCTGTTTCCTGTAACCGGCCGTTGGGATAGTAATATTTCCAACTACCTGTTTTTTTATCGTTTTCGTAATTACCTTCCGATTTCAGACTGTGATCTCCATAATACTCTTTCCATAATCCCTGATGCTCTCCTGATTCGGTAAAAACACCTTCGGCAATAATACGTCCATTATGAAAGATATATGATTTTTCAACCTTACCCTCTTGATTGTATTCGCGACGCACCCCCTCGGGAACTCCGTTTTTATAAGAAGCAATAATTTTTGGTTTTCCGTTGGGCCAATAATCGGTTTTAACATCAAGTTTTGAAAGTTCTTCCACTTTTTGCTCTTTTTCACCATTTACATATTTCGAAACCGAAAGCAGATTACCCTTTCTGTCGTATTGTTTGAAATAACCGTTTTTAAGCCCATGAGTAAACGTTCCTTCCTCCTTGAGTGTACCATCATCATAAAACCATTTCCACTTACCCTGGGCTTTGTGATTGGTATCGTAGCGATTGATGCGTTCGCGACTAACAACATACCCTTTTTTATAAGTGATAAGCTGAATAATGTTGCCTTCTCTGTCAAATTCCCGGGCAAGGCCGTTTTCCAGACCGTCAACAAAAGGTATCTCCATGGTTACTCTACCGGTTGTATCCAACAAGTACGAGTAGCCCTGTTTTACATCGTTAACAAAATTTTCTTTTGAAATACCGGTAGGATTATGAGTAATTCGATAACCGTTTTTTTTACCCTCTTTATAACTAATTTCCATCGTAAGTTTACCCTCTTCGTTATAGAATCGCCATAAACTGTCGAGTTGAAAATTTTTCCGGTTGCCTTCCGATTTTAATATACCCGTTTCGTAATAGTTTTTCCAGTAACCATCGGGTTTGCCTTCGCGCATGGTTCCTTCGCTCGATACCACCCCGTTAGGATAGTGAAACACATTGTAACCATTGGAATTAATAGTATCCTTAACGCTTTGTGCCAAAGCCGGTGAACCAACAAGAGTCAGCCAAAAAAAAAGATAAATTATGGGTGTTTGGTTGGTTTTCAATGTTCAATCTTTATCCCTTTTAAGGTACGTTTTCTCTTTTCAAAATCATTAATATTTTCTTTACTTACTTCCAGTAATGCTTTGGCACCTCCGGGTAAGATATAATAATCCAGGGTGTCATAAGTAATTTTTCCGTAGTTGTTTTCCCATATTTTGGCCGACAGCTGAAAGTAATCATCGGGGTTTAGTATAAATTTAATATAGCGTCTGTTTCCCTTTTCAAAAGCTATGTCCAGATATTTTTTTCCATTGTCAACCGCTACACCGGGAGTATGTTTTTTAATAATAATCTCTTCAGTATACTGGCCGTTTTTTAATCGTATTCTACCTTTACTAACTTTTGTTTGTTCCAGACTCAGATTGCGTTTAAGTACTATTTTTTTTGAATTATAAAACTGAACACTCTTCAAATTAATTTCATTCATGTAAAGTTCCTGTTGCATCTGTTTCGTGAATAAAACCTTGTCGGAACAAGAGGAAAAAAACAAACCAACCGTTAAAAATAGAATGATAAACCAGCTTTTTTTCATAGGGCTAAATTAACAAAAATGTCCAGTAGAAAATTATTTTTTATTGACCAAATTATATGAGCTTCATTTTACGCGAAATATCCAACATCTTATCAATAGGTTTTTTGGCTTTCTTCATCACAGCAGGTTCCATGATTATTTCGGGTTGTTCATTTTTTAATGCCAGATAGAGTTTTTCCATGGTATTCAATTTCATATAGGGGCAATCGTTGCATGAGCAGGTTTCGTTGGTAGGAACAATCAAAAACTCTTTGTCCGGCGAATCTTTACGCATTTGATGTAAAATACCCGTTTCGGTTGCCACAATAAACTTTTTACTATTACTCTGATGAGTATATTTTAACAATCCTGTAGTAGATCCTACAAAATCGGCCAGTTCTAAAATTGGTGCCTGACACTCAGGATGAGCTATTAATTTTGCTTCCGGATTTTCCTCTTTTAGCTTTATAATTGATTCGACGGTTAAAATATCGTGTACTTCGCAAGCCCCGTTCCATAAAACCATATTACGACCGGTTACACGGTTTACATAACCACCCAGATTTCTGTCGGGAGCAAAAATAATTTTTTGATCTTTCGGAAACGAATCCACAATCTGCACAGCGTTGCCGGAAGTACAAATCACGTCTGATACTGTTTTAATAGCAGCGGTAGTATTGATGTATGATACCACAATATAATCGGGATAATTGGCTTTGAAAGCTAAAAATTCATCTAAAGGAGCTGAATCTGCCAACGAACATCCGGCCTCTAAATCCGGTAACAACACTTTTGTACCGGGATTTAATATCTTTGCCGTTTCGGCCATAAAGTGAACCCCGGCAAAAACAATGATGTCAACATTTGCTTCCGACGCTTTTTGAGCCAACCCCAAACTGTCGCCAACATAATCGGCAATATTTTGAATTTCGGGAATCTGATAAAAGTGCGCCAGAAGAATTGCATTTTTTTCTTTTTTTAATTTTAATATCGCATTTTTATAATTCATCTTAATCTATTTTAAGGATATCAACAATTAACTCTTATATATTTAATTTTAATTAAAAGATATTAATATAATATATATTCTGTTGATAAGCTGTATAACTTTTATATCATAAATTTTGAAGTGTCAAAAATAGTGTATTATCATTTGATATAAACAACTTTTTAGTGTTTAAAATGATTAAAAATCAAGCGTATCATTAGGATATAAACAATCTGTTAATAACTATAGTGTTTGATAAATTGTAGTATGCGAAAGGTAAAAAATTGGTTCATTTCTAACTAATAAATTCTAAAAACTTTATCAAATAAAGGGTCTTATTTTTGGCACGCCCCCATTGGTGTTAATAACCCTGTTTTTGTTAAAATTAATTAACAACAGTTTTACCTTTCTTGTTAATAAATTGTAAACTTTTGATAGTAACCGAGTTGAAATGATGAGATGTTTTGTTGAAAAATATTTAAAGCTTAATTATCAGTTAGTTTTATTCGCTCGTGATTTTTTATCTAACTTTGTCAGAATATTTTATTAACAATGATAGAAAAGAACAATATTATACCAATGGCTACCGATCATGGTGGTTATGCCATGAAAGAGTATTTAAAAGCTAGGCTTGTTGAAGCCGGTTATGAAGTGGTTGACATGGGAACTTATTCTGAAGAGAGTGTTGATTACCCGGACTTTATACACCCATTGGCTAAAGCGATAAACGATGGAGAATATACCCGTGGCATTATTATGTGTGGCAGTGGAAATGGGGCACAGATTACAGCCAACAAACATCAAAATGTACGCGCAGGATTGTGTTGGAACGAAGAACAAACGGTTTTAACCCGTCAGCATAACGATGCTAACGTGATGTCGATACCCGGTAGGTTTATTCCTTTTGAGCAGGCTTGGAAAATGGTTAAGCTTTTTTTTAATACCCCTTTTGAAGGTGGTAGGCACAGCAGAAGAGTGAAAAAAATTTCTATTCATTAACCCATTTATTTAATGAAAGCATCCATAGAAAATAAGGTTTTTTTAAAGAAATCGGAGAAGAAGGCTTTTGATTTAGAGCACCGCGCCAAAATTAAATACAACATTGGTAAATACGATGTAGCTTTTAAAAAAGGAAAAACGATTTTTAAAAATCTTGACTCAGCACGTAATCGCGCCGGGTACATAAAATACAAGGTTATTAACGAACTGGAGAAATATTTAATACAGTTTGAAAATAACTTTTTAAAAAATGGCGGTAAAATAATTTGGGCTCAAACCGAAGCCGAGGCTATTAAAGAGATTCAAAAAATTCTGAAGGATAGAAATGTAAAAACGGTGGTTAAGTCAAAATCGATGATTACCGAAGAGATTGAACTCAATCACGCTCTCGAAAAAAAGAAAATAGAGGTGGTTGAAACCGATCTTGGTGAGTTCATCGTGCAGCAGGCCGGACAAAAACCTTATCATATTGTTACACCCGCCATGCATCTTTCAAAAGAAGATATTGCCTCATTGTATCACGAAAAATTTAAAACACCTGAAGATTTAAATCCTACAGAGTTAACCAACTATACACGCGAATTACTTCGTGAAAAATTTGTTAAAGCCGATGCCGGTATCACGGGAGCTAATTTTTTAATTGCCGATATGGGAGCCATTGCCCTTACCGAAAACGAAGGCAACGGACTTATGTCTATTTCGTTTCCCAAGCTGCATATTGCCATTGCTGGTATCGAAAAAATTATTCCCTGCCTCGAAGACCTGGATCTTTATTGGCCTTTGCTTTCGACCCATGGAACCGGCCAGATGCTTACTGCCTATAAGTCGATTATAAGCGGGCCACGTAAGCCGGGTGAAAAAGATGGTCCGGAAGAAATGATATTAATATTGCTCGATAACGGACGAACCAATCTGTTATCAAAGGAGCATCAACGTCAGGCTTTGTCATGTATTAGGTGTGGCGCTTGTTTGAATGTTTGTCCTATCTATAAAAATATTGGTGGTCATACCTACAACACTACTTATAGTGGACCTATCGGTGCCGTTATCACCCCTCATCTTAAAGATTTTAAAACTTACAAACATCTTAGTTTTGCTTCCACGCTTTGCGGAGCCTGTACCGAAGTTTGTCCGGTGGGAATTCCGTTGCACGAGTTGCTTCTTTTTAACCGTAAAGAAGCTGTTGATAATGGTTATTATACTTATTTTGAAAAAAAGACCAACGATGTTTCAACTTTTGCACTTTCGTCGCGTAAACGACTTGATTTGATGAGTGGCGGGTTTAAAAACTGGGCTATGAATTTAACCGTGAAAAAAGTCTGGGGTCCTCGCCGCGACCTTCCCAAAATGACACCAAAATCGTTTGCTCAACTGTGGAAAGAACAGGAAGATAGTGAATGATATTTATTCTCAAACATAGATAAATAAAAAACTTTATCTTATGAATGAATCTTTTTGGAATATTATCATGCTAACAGCTTATGCCCTGGTATGTATTATCATAGGTTTAATAAGTACAAAGGGTAACAAAGATGAAGATTATCTGATTGCCGGAAGAAAAATAGGACTGTTTGGTTTTGTATCAACCGTGGTAGCGAGTTATATAGGTGGTGCTGCCATTGTTGCTTACTCGGCTTATGTGTATAAATTTGGTATCTCGGCCATTGCGGTATTTGTGGGTACATCAGCAGGATTTTTACTTTTTATTCCCTATGCTCTTAAGTTGCGAAAATTCAGTACAAAGAAAAAATTTCTAACACTCTCCGACTGGTTTTATTTTAAATATGATAAGAAAACGGGAGTGGCTTCCGCTTTAATCTTGTTTGTGGTTTACTTTGGTATGTTATTAAATCAGTTTATTGCCGGTAGCAGTATCCTTGCCAACATTAGTGGTTGGAGTTATGAAACGGCATTGATTGCCTCGGCATCGGTTATTACCATTTATCTTTTTGCCGGTGGGTTCAAATCAGTAGTTAAAACAGATATTTTTCAGTACATTATTATGTTTATCCTTTTCGTGCTGCTGGCTTATGTTTTATTAAAAGGAGATAAGGATTTCACTAAAGAGATAACAGATTTTTCCAGTATGAACATTTCCATGACCATTGCTTTCATCTTTTTTGGGATACTTATTATTTTTCAATCGGCTGAATACTGGCAACGCGTGTATGCTGCCAAAAGTAATAAAGTAGTAAAAACAGGGTTTATCATTTCAGCTGTCTTGGTATTGGTTACCGGGTTAGCCATAACTATCGTGGGACTTTCTGCCCATTATTCTATTCAGGGAATAGCTCCGCGCGATGCTTTTGCCGAGGGATTGAAAGTGCTGGCTCCCCAAAAATTTATCGGTATCGGACTGGTATTGCTTTTCGCGGCTATCATGAGTTCTGCCGATACCATTATTTTTGTGTTGGCTTCCAGCGTAGCAAAAGATTATATAGCCTATTTTTCAAAAAAGGAGATCACCCAGCATAATTTGAAAATGCAGACTAAGATTTTTATTGTTCTTTTTGCGTTTGTAGGATTTTTGCTGGCTTTCTTTTTTCGTAGTATAATTGATATTGTTGTATTTATTACCGGTGTTGGCTTTACCATCGTACCGGCTGCTATTACTTCTTTCCATTTCAAAATAGAAAAACAAGCTGTTTTGGCCAGTTTTATTTCCGGGGTTGTTTATGTTTTAATTCTTTTTGTTTCCGGAAATCTCCTTCCTGAATTAAGCGTGGCATCTTTTGTTATAGCGCTGATATTTCTTATCGTGTTTCAGCTTATTTATCGCAAAAAAAGCGTATCAGTATAAGACAATCATTAACGGAATAAACTCGACACGGGAATCGTCAATCATAACGGTTTCATTAAGTTCAACATTAACTTCTAATTCAATCTTGAACTCCTGCTGATTTAGCGAATCAAATAAGAGGTTACGAAAGATGCATTTTTCGCATGCATGAATAGTTTGTGTTATTTTCATATTTACAAAGGTATATATATTAATCAAGATGAAAAGTCTAAACGCTATTATTTATTATGTTTGTTTTGTGTTGATTATGTTTTTGTACTTTTGTCGGACACAATATGGAAGAGCAAACAACCAAACATAAGCGAGAGGAAGAAGAAAAGGTAATGAGCTTTTGGGATCATCTTGAAGAGCTCAGATGGCACATTATGCGATCTATCATCGCCGTGATGGTGCTTGCTGTCATTGCCTTTTTAAACCAAAAAATAATTTTCGATTACATTATTTTGGCACCCAGCACCCCTCATTTTATTACCAATAGGATACTTTGCCGGATTGGTGAAATAATTCATGTCTCCTCTATTTGTATCAAGAGCCTGAATTTTCAAATTATCAACATCAGCATGTCGGGACAGTTTTTAACCCACATGTACATTTCAACAGTAGCCGGGTTTATTTTGGCATTTCCTTATATTTTATACGAAATATGGCGTTTTATCAAACCAGCGCTTTATGATAAAGAAGAAAAATATAGCAGAGGTGGCGTATTTATCAGCTCGCTTCTTTTTTTACTGGGTGTGTTGTTTAGCTATTTCCTGATTGTGCCGCTAACAGTTAACTTTTTGGGTAATTACCAGGTTAGTAATTCGGTTATGAACCAGATATCACTAAAATCGTATATCAACACGGTGGTGTCGGTTACTTTTGCCGTGGGTATTGTTTTTGAGCTTCCCATTCTGGTATATTTTTTAACCAAGATTGGTATTATCACACCTGAGTTTTTAACCTCAAATCGTAAGTACATGTTTGTCGTGTTGCTTACCCTCTCAGCCATAATTACCCCCCCCGATATGTTTAGCCAAATAATGGTTATGATACCCTTGGTAGGACTTTACGAAATAAGTATCAAGGTTTCGCGACGGATATACAAAAAAATTCAGGAAGAAGCGATATGATAAACACGACTGTTGCTGTAACTGGTCGTTATATACTCATGAATCGTTACAAATACTATGTAATAATAAGTTTTTAAAACTGTAACAAACTATTAACGAGGTAACCCGCGTGAGGGATTGCAGCGGCACCCCACAGCCCCCTTGAATTTATGAAAGGGGGCGAGGAGTATAGCGGAAAGCCCGGCCTGACGTCAAGGAAGGACACGCCCAAAAATAAACCCGAAACAGATTAGTGTGGATGAATTAGATGTTGGAATAAATGGTTGATTACCTTTGTCTAATAAAGCAAACAACAGAACACTGTGAAAGAGGCGTACCGAAAAGATTTTGAGCTGGTTAAAAGAGCTGTCGGGGGCGATCAATTTGCCTTTGGCATTATCGTGCGGCAATTTGAGGGATTGGTTGCTAAAACAGTGATGGGGATGTTAGGGAATACGCAGGAGGCAGAAGATACGGGTCAGGAGGTTTTTATCCGTTTTTACCGGTCGATGAGCCAATATAAAGGCGACTCGGCATTGGGGACTTATCTTACACGCATTGCCATAAATCTTTCGTTAAATGCATTGAAAAAACAAAAAACCCACAAGACCAACGACCTGAGTAAAATGGAGTACCAGCTTAGTGGTGAGGATATAACAGAAAGTGTTGATAACCGCGAAGTTATTGAAAATGCTTTGGCACAGCTTGAGCCTGAATTTAGAAGTGTGGTGGTGCTACGGTTAGTTGAAGGGTACTCGACTAAGGAGACAGCTGAGTTGTTAAAATTACCTTTGGGAACCGTTTTATCACGGCTGTCGAGGGCACAAAATAAAATGAAAGCGTTATTGAAAAAAGAGTTTACACATTAAGGGAAACAGCATTATGGAAACTTTAAAAGAATTATTAATTAAATCGTACGAAGAGGGAGTTTTAACTCCTGAAGAACAGCGCCTGCTGGAGGAGGCTCTCGCTACCAACGAGGCATTTCGGCAAGAGCAAAAAGAGTTGGAAGCGTTACACAATATGCTGGCAGACTACACCCCGGGTTTTAAACCAGGCTTTGCCGACAGGGTTTTAGAGACTGCTTTAAACATAACGGCAGCGAATGGTAACATGTATTTTCTTTTTAAACGGTTTGCCTTAACCGGTGTTGCCGCTATTATCGCGTTGTTAATTTCTGTTTACCTGACTGATGGCAATGTTTCGTTTGATGCGTTGTTGGGATTATCAGATCTTTCAAAAGATAATTTGCTGTTAGCATTATCAACTTTTTAAATTTTAGCACCATGAATTTACAATTAAAAAATAGTTTAATACTTGCCGGAACGTTGATAATAGGTCTTGTTCTTGGGGTATTGATAAGCGGCCGGGTGATGCACTCGAAGATGGCCAATTTCAGAAATTTTTATACCGAACAGGGTTTTAACCGGCAGATAATGAATGTTATCAGACCTACCGAAGAGCAGAGAAAACAACTGGAGCCGGTTTTCAGGGAGCAGGCAAAAAAAAATCATGACCTTTTTATTCAATGTCGCGAAAGTCACCGCGAGCTGATGGAACAATTTAAGCAAGAGCTAAACCAGTATCTTACAGCCGGTCAGATGAAACGTTTGGAGCGGATGGAAAGGAGAATGCGACGAAATCAGCCGGAAAAGTTTCCTCCTCCCGGAATGGAACCTGGCAGGGGGGGTGGTCGGAGACCGGGGCCACACCATGGCCGACAGCCGGTAAACTAAAAGCGGAAGGGTTTGTTGGATTTTTTGCAAGGCATAAAAAAGGGGGAGTCGAACCACCAACTCCTCACGCAAACCACAAATTAAAACTGATGTTTAATTTGAATTTATTATTTACTAACCAAAAATTGTGTATAAGTACTCATCACTTTACTTAATGGTTATTCAACCCCATTCAGGGTTGATGTAAACATTGCATATTTACTATTCACATTCAATCCTTTCAGGATTGCTAAAACATGTAATTCTTACAAAGATAGATAGATTATAATCTTGTATCTGTTTGCCGGAACTGATATTTTCACAAAACCGGCGTATCAAAATAGGAATTAGCCGGATAAGCTCGACAATCAAACCTTAGGGTATAGGTATTAATAAACTTTACTGAACCGGTTCAGGAACCGTTTCGGTAGTTTTTATTTCCGTGGGAGCTGTTACCGGTGTTGGCACATCTTTAATAATGGTTAACTCGTTAATAAGATTTTGAGCATTGGCGTACTTGTCGATAATAAAAAGTACGTAACGCACGTCAACATTAATGGTTCGCTGCAGCTGAGGATCGAATTTAATGTCACCACTCATAGCTTCCCAGTTACCATCAAAAGCCAGGCCGATAAGTTGTCCGCGGTTATTCATAATCGGGCTTCCCGAGTTGCCGCCGGTAATATCGTTGGTTGAAAGAAAATCGGTAACCAGTTTTCCATTTTCACCCCAACGGCCGAAATCTTTGGCTTTAAAGAGTGCTTTTAATTTGGTGGGGACAATAAATTCGGGATTGGTTGGATCTTCTTTTTGCATTACACCAAACAGGTGGGTGGTATAGTCGTAATGAACGGCATCGGCAGGATAATAATCCTGTACGGTTCCGTAAGTAACACGCATGGTGAAGTTGGCATCGGGCGCATAGTTAACATCGGGATTCATTGCTTTAATACCGGCAATAAACAAACGGTGCCCGCGTGTTTTTTGAGCTGTAAAGGCAGATTCCTCAACTTGCATGGTACGATAGACATTATAAAAATCATTCCAGGCAACCAAAGCCGGATCTTTTTTCAAAACTTTGGCACTTGGTTTATCGAGAAATTTATTAACTTTTTCGGGTGTACTAAAAATAGATTTTTTAAAAACATAATCGGCATACTTTTTCCAATCACCTTTAAATTTTTTGTGCATCTTTTCGAGGTAGGCCGGTTGCTGATCTTTGGGAACATCGTTGTAAAACATCTGCATCATAGCTGCGTAGATATTGCGGTCAACGATAAAATTATAATCTTTAAAATGCTCTTTTACCTCCTCTTTAAATTTACTAATGGTAGCATCAAGAGTTTCCTTTTTGGCTGATTTGTCTTCTAGCTGTTTTTTCAACTTATCAAAATGAAAGGCGTAGCTAAAAATTTCGGGGCCACGGTAAATAGCTTCGAAAAAGTAAATCTGGGCAATGGTGTATTTGTTAATACCCTCATAAGCTGATTTCAGGTCGGGTAAAGCTTCGCCATACATCTCTTTTTTATCGGGATGTTGATTGAGCCAGTTTGAAAATTCAGCTTCCAACTGTTCTTTTTCCGCTTTAACTTTTAACCGTTTGAGGGCTTTGGTTTGACCGATATAATATTTCCAATAGTTGGCAGTATGCGCATACTTGGTGGCGTACTGTAATTTTATCACAGAGTCGGCATCCATCTTTTCCTTCATCAGTTTCAGTTTCATATCGCGCACTTTAACCACCGAAGGATTGTAGTATTTAATGGCGTTGTCAACTCCCCATGAAGAGAGAAACCGGTCGGTGCCGCCTGGATTACCCATAATCATGGTAAATTCACCTTTTTTCTTGGGAGAGATGTTAATTGGTAAATAGTGTTTTGATTTCATGGGAATATTATCAGCCGAGTATTCTGCCGGTGAGCCGTCGGGTGCAGTATAAACTCTGAAAATAGAAAAGTCGCCGGTATGACGTGGCCACATCCAGTTATCGGTATCGCCACCAAATTTACCAACAGCCGAAGGGGGAGCTCCTACGAAACGGATATCTTTAAACACATTGTACACATAAATATAGTATTGGTTTCCGCCAAAAATGGGTTTAACCACCACCGAATAGTCATTATCTTTAGAAGCAGCGGCCTCAATATTTTTAATGTTTTTTCTAACCTGAACGCTTCTCTCTTTTTCGCTCATAGTATTCGTCACACTATCTAGTGCCTGGCCGGTTACATCTTTCATGTAAACCAAAAATTTAACGGTAAGTCCTTCAATAGGAATTTCCTTATCTTTACTATAAGCCCAAAATCCATCTTTCAGGTAATCGTGTTCAACAGTAGAAACTTTTTGAATAGAGCCAAAACCGCAATGGTGATTGGTAAAGATAAGTCCCTCGGGTGACACAATTTCGCCGGTACAGCCTCCACCAAAAATAATGATGGCATCCTTAATGCTCGGACTGGTGTTACTATAAATTTCTTCAGCGGTTAATTGGCATCCCAGCTTTTGCATGATGGCAATGTTTTTACTAATAAGTGATGGAATCCACATTCCTTCGTCGGCACGCAATTGGGGTAGAAATCCCAACAGAAGTGCAAAAGATATTACTACAAATTTTTTCATAAAAATTTACTTTGATTTTAAAATAATGGCTTAGGGTAAGCCGGATAATAGTTATTTATTAAACGAATTTTTCGCCTTTTTCAATTT
>Ga0164318_10005794_pt1 | contig 11951 bp, 8 predicted proteins | sample GuaBasSedimGuay9_FD_113734 | JGI IMG/M metagenome (GOLD analysis project Ga0164318, IMG submission 113734) | Subseafloor sediment microbial communities from Guaymas Basin, Gulf of California, Mexico - Guay9, Core 4571-4, 0-3 cm | ecosystem: Environmental > Aquatic > Marine > Hydrothermal vents >... | reverse complement strand
TGAGAAGAAAAGTCCGGAAATGAACCTGATACAAAGAGGATGGTTGCGGCATAGAGACAGGTAAAACTCAACGCGCCAGTGACGGCCACACCCCAAAATTGCGGTTTCAAGAAAAGCAAGGCACAGCCCATAATGACCATACCTACCAGGCAGTTGGACATGGGACCGAAGTCGGCCAGAACACCTGGAATCATGATGGCGATACCTACCAGGGTGCACAAAAGGAAGTTTTTGGCAAAGACGATTCCCGCAAAGGAAGTGTCGAGTCGCTTTCGAAATGGCCACGTCGCCAAAAACCAGATCATTCCGCCATTGGCGAAAGAAAAGATCAAATCCTCGGGACCTACGAGGAAACAAGCCACACGAACCGGATTCCAATATTCGGGCACAAAAACCGGCGACGACAGAGAAAACGCCGTCGAACCCAGAGCGCCGAAAAGAAGAAGCATGCGATGTTTTTTCTCGATCAGAAAGACGACGCAAAAAACCAAAAACAGGACCAGGCTACAGGTCAAATATGGGAAATTTTCCAAGTGAACCCAATCCAAAAATGACATTGAAACTCCCTGAAGTTTGTGTCGTTTTACCCTATTCTCGGCGCCGGTGGAACGGACTTGATCCATCTGATGGTTTTGATTTTGGCGGTCGCACCCCATCTGAGCAACAAAGGCAGCAGCAGTAAGGTGAATGCCCAGCAGGCCAGAACGCCGATGAAAATTGATTGGCCCAGGGAATTGACGACCGGGTGGGATGACCACATCAGGCATGCAAATCCAATGGCCGTGGATGCCGTGGTCAAGGTGATGGCGGGACCGATCTCGTCCAGCACCTCTGGGATAGGCGCGCCGTTGGGTGGTCGCGTCTGGGAAATCAGGTGGACAGCATCGTCGATTCCCACGCCAACAACGATAGCAGCAAAAGCGATTGCCGTCGGGGTGACGGGAATCTTCAGAAAAACGATGGCGGCCATCATGGCAGGAAGTGCACCTACAACGGGCACGAAACTCAAGATTGTGGCGGAAAAACTCCGAAAACACAGCCACACCGTCCCAAGTACCAAGATGAGCGAAATCCAGGCAATCTTGAAAAACAGGCTTTTGACCATCTGTTGGATGGTGGCCAAAATGTGCGCCGTTCCGGCAACGGTGACCTCTGTACCGGGAGGCAAAGCAAAATTAGCCAGCTCCCTATCCACAGCCTGAGCTGGAAGGTTCGAAAAAGATCCGTGGTCCGCATTGTTGGTACTCGGCCAGAGCGTGATTTGAAATCGGACGCGATTTTCCGATATCTCCATCAATCTATTGGCTTCCGGAAGCAGCCGGCTGAGTTCCCGCGGATCCGTGGGAAGGGACACCACCCGTTCGAGGATGTCCAGGTACCGGTGATGCTCTTCTCGTGATTTGATTTTGTAGTGTTTCAAGAGTAAAAAAAAGGTCGCCCTATCGATGGTCACATCGGTGGATGCATTGCTGTCCTCGATGGTGCTTTCATAGGGTAAGAAATTGGATGGGGTTTCAAATAGGACCAGTTCCCCAGCCCTGACCTTGTCGGCGAAAAACAGATCCAGCTTCTTTAGTGCTTCAGAGGCGGAGTCCAGATCCGGTGCGTCCAGGTGGACTTGAAACGTGGATGTCAAGGCTGTGGCCGATTGCGTTTCGATCTCTTGGGTAGCATCCAGGGCCGGCAGGTCCTGAGCAAAAAAATCGGACAAATCCATGTGGAATTGAAACCGCATGGCCCACGGCACACACACGCCCAACGCGACGACTCCTGCAACGAAACACCATCGTTGGTGCCTTGAGAAGAACGAAAAAAACTCCGATGGCAGCAAGTGGATGGTTCCAGTGCCTTTTATTCCGTCTGTGGGAATCAAAATTCGGACAAATGCAGGAAACAGGACATAGGTCGTGACCAATGTGACCACAAGACCGATGGAGGTGAGCAAACCAAACTGAATCAGGGCTTCTTTCGCGGTAAAAAACAAGGCCAAAAAGGCCGCTGCAGTTGACAGGATTCCGGCCAAGAGCGGTCGTGCGCAGGTACACAGCGTCAATCCCACGGCCTCCCTTGGCGTATGGGACTCCAGGGAGCGCACCAGGCGGCCCGTGAGATGGACGGCGACGTCCAAACCCAAACCCAAGACGATGGCCACAAAACCGATGGTGATGAAATAGATGGGATTGAAAACTGCGCGTGCTATATCCAGGAGCACAACCATGGAAACCAAAAGAGGCAGAAAGCAAATCAGAACCAATGGGATGCGGCGCAACGCCACCCACAGCAATAACAGCAACAGGCCCGTGGCCAACAACGTGATCTGAATCATCTCCCGTTGAAGAACTTGGGTGCTCTGGGCCGTCATTGCATGAAGGCCGGCAAATTGGATGTTGACCTGGTCTTGAATGCCCATGTCCCGAGCCGTGTGCGCACAGACCGTTTCCAACCTGGACATAAGATCCAGACAGTAATGGCTGTCTTCAGCAGACCCACGAGGTTTCAGAGCAATCAGAGAAAGATCAGACTGGGTGGTACCTTGATCCAGGAGCACCTGGGCCGCTTTTCCAACCCTGGCTTCCAGATAGGGTCGCACCAAGGCAAACACCCCCAGTACATCGATCCCCACGACTTCCCGCGGTTCGGGACTTACCGGGGACACCAACTTGAGTCTGCTCGAGTGAATCTGGCGCTCCATGTTGGCCGGGTGCAACCTGGACAAGAAGGCCCGATAGGCTGATGGCTCCTGATTGAGCAGGGCTGCCTTGAGTTGCGCCGCCGCAACATCTGGATTTCCTGTGTGGAGAAACTGGTTGGACAGGAGGGATAGGTCATCGAATGTGCCGAGGTGCTCCCGCAGTCTCTCCCGGAACGCATGCAGCAGTTCTCGATCGAGGGCCTTTGAGGTCAGGGTAATGAAGAGCGGGTTGCTCTCTCCAAAACAGGATTTGCCCTGCGCAAATGCTGCTGACGAGGGGTCATCGGTGTCGATAAGCCTGGAAAAATCCGCATCGATGCGTAGTCCTCGGATCCAAGGCAGAGACAAGACCATCAAAATGCTCACGGCAACCAGGATCAACTGAGCATGGTCGTAGCTCAGCACAGCCAGTCGATACAGCCTGTTGCCCTTCGTCCGGTGGTCTTGACTGGCGTTGTCGCGGAGTTGCTCGGTGGAATTGATCCCCATGATCTTCCCATACTCTAACCTAAGCGGTCTAAACCAAGCAAGATTCGAGGGTTAAGATCCTATCGCCGAGAGTTCCCGGCGAAGCCGAACGATGAACCGGGCGCCGCCCTGAACGCGGTTTTCAGCCGAGACTGTGCCGCCGTAGCCTTCGACGATGGCCTTGACGATCGCCAGGCCCAAGCCCATATGCCCTCGGCCCGGATCTGTGCCGGGTCGATAGGAGAAGAACCGACTGAAAATGCGGTTGAGGTGCTCCGGCGGGATGCCGGGGCCGTCGTCTGAGATGCCGACCTCGGCCCACTCATCGACAACCTCCATCGTTACGTTGACCTGCCGGTCTGCCGGCGTGAAGCTGACGGCGTTGGCCAGGAGATTTTCGAAGACCTGAAGCAAGCGGTCCCCAGAGGCCCAAATCCAGACGTCCTGGGTCTCCAAGTCCAGCTTGATCACCGGGCCCCGATCAGGTTGACGTCTTCTGAAGGCTTCTTGAATGCCTTCGAGGAGAGTGCCCAGGGGAACCTGCTCGCGGTCTTCCCGATCGATCAGCATTTCGATGCGGGAAATCTCCTGCGCACCTGAAAGAAGTCTTTCGAGGCGAGCGACATCCGTCTGAATATTTTCAAGCATCCTGTGCCGAATTTTTGGGTCAGTCTCATCAAGGGCGACCTCGGTCGTTGCCCGGATTGAGGCCAGAGGGTTCTTGAACTCGTGGGACAGATCCGATGCCAGGCTCTCCGTTGCGCTGAGGTGGTCTTCGAGGCGCCGGGTCAGCTCCGCAAGGGCCCGTTCGAGATCCCCGATCTCGTCCTTCCGTTGTCCAGCCTCGAAGCCGCCGGTCAGACGTCCCCGCCGGTCGAGGATCTCTTCGGAGCGTCGCCGAAGTCGGGCCAGGGGCCGGGCGATCGTCAGTCCCAGCAACAGGGACAGGGCGCCCGCGACCACCAAACTGATCAGCACCACCCGGGCGATGTCCAGGCGCACGTCATAGAGAGTTTTCATCACCCTCCAGGTGGTCTGGGAGACCAAAACCGTGCCGACGACCGTATCGTCGATACGGATCGGGATGGCGATATGAAGTTCGACGGTGTCGCGGCCGGCGGTTGGCCGGATCAAGGTTGTGGCGCCGTAGCGGCCCTCGAGAGCTCCCTGGATTGCCGAACGGGGCAACTCGTCGAATGGTTGGGCCGGCGCGCTATTCGGGGGACTCTGGCCTGTCAGCAACCGGGTCATTCGAACCGGGAGCATGAAGATCCTGTAGAGGGGATGTTCCCTGTCGGAACTGCCGGCGGTCTCGACCGAAGGCTCATCGGGTGCTCGACGAGGTCCCAGTGCGGAGGAGTCCGCGATCACCTTGCCGTCATGGTCGACCACCCGGAGTCTGGCGATATGGCGCATGCCCAGGTGGAGAAGAATGTTATGGGCGTCGCTGCTTTCGAGGTGGCCGGTTGCCTCCAAGGCAGCCGCCAGAATGCGGCCTTCCTGGCCCATCGTTCGCTCCTGGGCCTCAAGCAGGTGGCGTTCGTAGGTGTCCAGCAGCAGGACCCCAGTCGCGGGGAGGAAAACAAGCAGAAGATTGAAGGCCAGCAGTCGGATGGAAATGCTCGATAAGAAACGCAGAATCTTGCTGCGTGTCATCAGCCCTCCGACCAACTCTCGGCGCTTTCCTGGTAGCGGTAGCCCAAGCCGTAGACTGTCTGGACCGCGTCGAAGCCGGGCTCGAGGGCCTGGAATTTCTTGCGCAGTCTTTTGATGTGGCTGTCGATCGTACGGTCGGATACGAAGGTGTCGTGGGGATAGCCTTCGTCCATCAACTGTTGGCGGGTCTTGACATGCCCAGGCCGTCGGGCCAGAGAACACAGGATCAGGAACTCCGTCACCGTCAATACCACCGGGTTCCCATTCCATGTGGCGAGATACCGTTGAAGGTCAAGTTCCAGTGGGCCGACGACGACCATGTCCTGGGCAGGCGTTGCCGGAGCCCCGGCGAGGGCCATTCTTCGAAAGAGTACCTTGACTCTGGCCAGGAGTTCGCGCATGGAAAAGGGCTTGCAGAGATAGTCGTCGGCGCCCAGTTCGAGTCCCAGTACCTTGTCGAACTCCTCGTCCTTCGAGGTCAGGAAGATGATCGGGAGTGTCTCAGATCGTGTCCGCAGCCGCCGGCACAATTCCAGGCCGTCCATCCGGGGCATCAGGATATCGAGAATGGCCAGGTCGGGCATCGAACCGTGTTCGAAAGCATCCCATGCCTCGGCGCCGTCCGAGAACCTCCGAACCCGGTAGCCTTCGCGCTCCAGGGCCCTCCCAACGCTTTCCAAAACCCCGGCTTCATCATCAACCACGGCAACCGTACCTTCAGTGGCGTCATGCATAGGTAGAGTTTAACCCGGCGGAGCCGGGTTCAGGGATCAGGGGATAGGGGTCAATGCCCGACCTCCAACCTTGAAAGAGGAGGCGCCTGAACACATCCAATTGGTGGGTGTCAATTGACGCCGTCGCTGCCACTGTTCTTGATGCCGTGAAACACCACACCGATCGCAAAAAACGACTTGGTCTCCTGGCGTACCGATTGGTGTTTTGGCGTTTGGGTTGGTTGTTTGGCGTATGAGCTGGTAATCAGGGAGTCTTGGCCCCGCTTCGGGACCTTCACCGACCCGGTATACTCAATCGACAGGTTCGGCCCCTGACCAGTTGCAGTCTTTTCTGACAGATTGGGCCGCGATCAAGAATACCGAGGAGAGCGAATGAAGATTTCGACAATCCTTGATCAGATTGACAGCGGGCAGAGGAAGACCTGCGGTTTGTGTGGGCGGCCTGATGTTGGAACTCTACCCGACGAGACCACCGAATGACCCACACCAAGCTCACCCTCGGTCAGCTCTCCGGCTTGCTCTTACGTGCGTGCGACGACCTTCGTGGCAACATGGATGCCTCGGAGTTCAAGGAATACATCTTCGGCATGCTGTTCTTGAAGAGGCTGTCGGACCTCTTCGACCAGGAAAGCGAGCTATTGGAGAAGGACCTACGGTCCAAGGGCATGGCCGAGGCACTGATCGCGACGCAACTGGACAACCCGGACAAGTACACGTTCTTTGTGCCGGTGGAGGCACGCTGGACAACGATCCGGCATCTCAAGAGCAACGTTGGTTCGGCGCTCAACAAGGCCCTCGAGGCCCTCGAAGATGCCAATGTGGATGCGTTACAGGACGTGCTCAAGCACATCAACTTCAACCGCAAGATCGGCCAGCGTACCCTTGACGATGACACTCTCGCTGACTTCATTCAGAACTTCGAGAAGATCCCGCTCAAGGACTCAAACTTCGAGTTCCCCGACCTGCTTGGCGCCGCCTACGAGTACCTCATCAAGTATTTCGCCGACTCTGCCGGCAAAAAGGCGGGCGAGTTCTATACCCCGGCCGACGTCGTGCGCACCATGGTCGAGATCGTCGAGCCCTCAGCCGGTATGAGCATCTACGACCCAACCGTTGGTTCCGGGGGCATGCTGATTCAGGCCCGGGATTTCATCCGGGAGCGCGGTGGGGACCCGCGTGATCTGTCCCTGGCGGGCCAGGACAAGATGGGCACCACCTGGTCCATCTGCAAGATGAACATGCTATTGCACGGCATTCCCCATGCCGACATTCGGCAAGAAGACACCATCCGCCGGCCTCAGCACAAAGATGCGAATGGTGAACTCAAGCGCTTCGACCGCGTGCTGGCCAATCCGCCCTTCAGCCAGAACTACATCAAGAGGGACATCGACTATCCCGGCCGCTTCGCCGTGTGGATGCCTGAAAAGGGCAAGAAGGCCGACTTGATGTTCGTGCAGCACATGGTGGCGGTGCTCAAAGCCGACGGCAAAATGGCTACCGTCATGCCGCACGGCGTGCTCTTTCGCTCAGGTGACGAACGCGAATGCCGCCGTCACTTCATCGAGCGTGGTTGGCTCGAGGCCGTCATCGGCCTGCCCGCAGGCCTGTTCTACGGCACCGGGATCCCGGCCTGCGTACTGGTGATGAACAAGAAAGGTGCCCAGGATCGAAAGCACGTCGTCTTCATCAACGCCGATCGCGACTTCCGCGAAGGCAAGGCGCAGAATTTTCTGCGTGCCGAAGACATCTCCCGCATCGTGCACGCCTACCGCACGCTGGCGTCGGATCAGTGCGACGAATTGCCCGGTTACGCCCGCCGTGTGTCCATCTCAGAGATTGCGGACGAAGAATACAACTGCAACATCCGCCGCTACGTCGACAACGCCCCGCCGCCGGAGGCTCACGACGTGCGAGCCCACCTGCACGGGGGCGTCCCGAAGACCGAGATCGACGCCCTCGATCACTACTGGTCCAACTACCCCGGCCTGAAGGAAAGGTGTTTCCGGGACCGGACGGAAAACACTGATAACAGATCCTGGGACCGGGGGGAACTGACCGATGATGCAGACGCCCACTGGGACCGTCGAGCTCCAGCTCGACGAGAGTCCGAAACGGACTCTGTCAGCCTTCCCCCGAGCCGCGGAACCGCCTGCGACCTATGCGGCGTCGGAGGGATCGTCGGCCCAGGCCGACGATGCGTCGAGCTGGAGCTCGACGGTCCCAGGCCCGGCGGTCCCAGGCCCAGCCGTCCAAGAGTCGATGGTCCCAGGACAATATCTGAACTTCACCGACGAAATCACCGACCGTCGCGCTCTGGCCGACATCGTCAACTCCGACCCCGGCGTCGCCGCAGCGCACCAGGCATTCCTCAAAACCCTCGGCGCATGGTGGAAAGACCGAGTGCCCGAGATTGAAAAACTCGCACCAGACAACGGTGGAGACGGTAACGTCTACGCCCTGCGCCGCAGCCTGCTGGCCTCGATCGAAAAGACCTTTGCAGACAATCAACTGCTGACCGGCCACCAAGTGCGCGGCGCCTTCGCCCGTTGGCTCGACGAACTCAAGGCCGACCTCAAGTCCGTCGCCGCCAGCGGTTGGGGCGCCGAGCTGATTCCGGATGCCGACATTCTCGAGAGCCAGTTCCCCGAGGTCCTGGCCGAGATGGAAAACAACCGAACCCGCCTTGCCGAACTGGCCGCCCTCTTCGCCGCGGCCGGCGAAGAAGACTTCGAAGACTCAGACAACACCGGCGTCCTCCCCAAGCCCGAAGTCAAGCAACTCAAGGCCGAACTCAAGGAGGCAAAGGGCAACCAGCGCATCGCCAAGAAAGAACGACAACAGGGTGACTGGTTCACCTACGGTCTCGAGATCGAAGAGATCGAAAAGCGCCTCAAGAAGCACAAGGCCCTGGAGACCGAGGCCCGCACGCTCAAGGCCGAACTGCGGTCGACCGAGAAGAAGCAGGACGAGCTCGTGGCTGCCGCCCGGCAGAAGATTGGGCGTGACGAGGCGCGAAGGGTGATTCTTGAGCGGTTGTGGTTGTTGTTGGTTGGCACGTTTGAGTCGTATCTGCGGGCGGACCAGCGGGCGTGTCTTGTGGCGCTTGAGGGATTGCATGACAAGTACGCCGTGACGATGAAGGAGATTGAGGAGCGGCGGGACGAAGCCGCAGCGAAGCTGGCCGGGTATTTGAAGGAACTCGGTTATGAAGTTTGAAGTTCGAAGTTTGAAGGGTGAAATTCGTGTGAGCCGGCGGCTGCCGGATGACGGCTTGGGCACGTGCAAGAAGAAGAGAATAGCCACAAAAAGGCACAAAGAGGAAAGGCAGGATGTCCGTTGGGACTGTGTGTGGCTAGCCGGGTCGAAGTTCTCTACCTACAGGGTGGTTGAGGCGCCTGCCCGGCTTCGCCGCTGGCTACGCCGCGACGGCCTTCGTCTTCTCCCAAAGGTCGAGAACGAAGACCGGGAGCGCGGGTGGAACCGGCACCAGCACCAAGTGCTGCCGTGGCGAAGCCGCGGGGATTCCGACGGAATCCTGTGCGGGCATCCCGCCCCGCATCGTGACGGTCGGAATCTTGCAAGTAGCTCAGCCCAGACAGGGCCGGTGCGTTTATTTTTCAAACTTCGAACTTCACACTTCCAACTTCTCTCTGGGGTTGAGTCTATGAAGTGTGAAGTGAGAAGGGTGAAGGGTGAAAGAGGACAGGCCCACGTCATTCTCCCGGCCTGCTGCAGCCGTGGTCGTCGGCCGTCATTTCAATCGCCCTTAGCTACGCACGGTCTACGCTCAAGTTTCCAAGCCTCGGACTTCTTCGATTTCAAACTTCAAACGTCGAACTTCAAACTTTTTCTCCCTGGGGTTGGGGTATGAGTGAGGCCACGCCATATCCGCTTGGCTCTTTGGCAAAGTCGTTGATTGACGGTCCGTTTGGATCGAATCTGAAGAGTGAACATTACGTGACGGAGCCAGGAGTTAGGGTGGTCCGACTCAATAACGTGAAGGAAGGCCGCTATGACGACACCGACAGGGTGTTCGTCAGCGATTCGCATGCAGACTCTCTCGCCCGTCATGACGTCCGGCCCGGGGATGTGTTGATCGCTGCACTGGGCGACGAGAATCACCCTGTTGGACGCGCCTGCTGTTACCCTTGCGAATTGCCGCCAGCTATCAACAAGGTCGACTGTTTCAGGTTGCGTTGCAACCCGGATCTCGCAGCCAATCGCTACGTGATGTACTCGCTGAATACCGAGTCGGTGCGGGATCATTTGAGACGCTACGAGCAAGGTGTTACCCGAAAACGCATCAATCTCGGAAACCTTGCGAGGGTCGAGATCAATCTCCCGGACCTCTCGAAGCAGGACCGCATCGCCGAGATCCTCTCCACCGTCGACGATGCCATCGAGCAGACCGAAAGGCTGATCGCGAAGACTCAAAACCTCAAGGCCGGCCTGATGCACGATCTCTTCACTCGCGGGGTCTTGCCGGATGGGCGCTTGCGGCCCCCTCGGCAGGAGGCGCCGGAGTTGTATCAGGAGTCGGTGTTGGGGTGGATTCCGGTGGGGTGGGGGGTGAAGCCGATAGGGCAAGTGTTTGACGTTCAGCTCGGGAAAATGCTGAGTAAGAAATCGAAAACCGGGAAGATGTCTGCACCATACGTTGGCAATCGAGCTGTACAGTGGGATCGTGTCGATGTTGCGGCGCTTGAGGAAATGGACTTTTCTGATTCTGAGCGCAAGAAGTACCTGCTCGCACCAAAGGACCTACTTGTTTGTGAGGGTGGAGAGGTTGGACGAACGGCGATGTGGCGAGGAGAGATGGAAGAGTGCTATTTCCAAAAGGCAATCCATCGACTGAGACCGAAGGACGCGCGCGTGATTCCCGAATACATGTTGCGGTTTATGAGGTTTGGGGACACCGCAGGGATCTTTCGGATGTTCACTTCACAATCGAGCATTGCCCACCTCACACGGGAAAAACTATGTGCCGTTCAAATGCCTCTGCCATCAGAGCCGGAGCAACGCCAGATTGCCGGGATTTTTGATGCTGTTGATGAAGATCTGTTTGGCCAGGGGGCGACAAGGAACTTTCTGGGCGGAGTGAAACGCGGCCTGATGCACGATCTGCTGACGGGCCGGTGCTTGGGCCGAAAGAGGGATGTATACCTGTGAGGTCGCGTTCAAAGGAGTTGCTGGATCGGGCGATATCGGCGATGGTTGCCGCCGTGGAGATCTACAACAAGCCCGGGTTCCCGTACAGAACTGAAACGTTCGCGATTTTGGCGATTAATGGATGGGAGTTGCTGCTAAAAGCAAAGTGGCTTGTGGAACACAACAACAATCCACGGAGCCTCTTTGTGATGGAGCCCTTGAAGAAAAAGGACGGCACCAAGAGTAAGAAGTTCGGAATCAAAACAAGCCGTAGCGGCAACCCTCTGACGCACGGTGTTGACCATCTCGCGAAGAAGCTAGTTGAGACCGGGATTCTGGGCGACCAGGCAAGGGTAAATATCCATGCGCTCACCGAGTTCCGGGATTCAGCGATCCATTTCTATCACAAGGCACCTGACCTTCAAGTTCGAATTCAGGCGCTGGGTGCTGCCTGTCTGAATAACTTCATTCTTGCATCGAGGAAATGGTTTGCTCGCGAGTTAACGGAATTCGACCTTTTTCTGATGCCTCTGTCGACAATCGTCCTGCCCACCTCAGCAAGAGGCATGGTTTTGAATCAGGAAGAGGCAAGGTTCATTGAGTACTTGGCAAGTCTGCCACGCTCCGAGGGGGTTCCAGGTCGAGACTATGCCGTGACCGTCGGCTTCGAAGTGAAACTCTCACGGTCTAAAACTGAAGGAGTCCCCATCTTTCGCTCGGTAGCTGATCCGAATGCATTACCAGTTTACCTCTCGGACGAGCAGATCCGTGACGTTTACCCCTGGGATTACCAGCAATTGACGACAAAGTGCCGCAAGACTTTCGGTGACTTCAAAATTGATATGAAGTACCACCGTATTCGAAAGGAACTCGAATCGGACGAACGATTTGCGAAAGTTCGTTACCTCGATCCCGAAAAACCGAAAAGTCAGAAAAAGACCTTCTTCAACCCCAATATCATGAGGGAATTCAGCAAGCACTACACAAAAAATACGGGTGTTTAGGTGTTGTTTCGTCGAATAGCTCTTCTTCTGGCGTCGGCCCGGACTAGGTTTGGAGGATATCAGTTTGCACGATTGACCTTTGGCTCTCGATCGTGCGGGTCTGCCAGGGGCCATCAGAAATTGAGGGATCGGAGGGGAGTTCAATGGCTGAGAACCTGACCGCCGACAAAGTAAGATCGAAATACATCGCCGCTATGCCTGAACATCTCGGGGATTTGTACTATGAACTGTACAACCAGGCCGCCTGGA
>Ga0164318_10005793_pt1 | contig 11953 bp, 13 predicted proteins | sample GuaBasSedimGuay9_FD_113734 | JGI IMG/M metagenome (GOLD analysis project Ga0164318, IMG submission 113734) | Subseafloor sediment microbial communities from Guaymas Basin, Gulf of California, Mexico - Guay9, Core 4571-4, 0-3 cm | ecosystem: Environmental > Aquatic > Marine > Hydrothermal vents... | reverse complement strand
GTTGACTCTTATATGGTTGGATCTATAGAAACTAGTCAAGCACAAGCAATTGGTATTGACATTAACACTAAAGTACAAGGTGGAACAACACTTTCTGCAGATGCTATATCTCTTAGACTTAAAACTACTATAGATTCAGCAAATGCAGTTCCTTCTAGCATTGGCATTCTAGTCCAAACTGATCTAGGTGGTAATGCAACTAATCTATACGGAGTCAAGATTGAAGATAATGATGGGACTCCTGACTCTTTAACTAATACATATGGATTATATATTTCTGAACAGTCAAGTGGCACCAATAAATATAGTATTTTTTGTGCTGGAGCAACATCTAAAGTTCATCTTGAAGGTTCTTTAGAATTCGATGTTGGAGCGATAATTAATGAATTTTCAACTGATGGAACCTTAGCAGGAAACTCAGATAATGTTGTACCAACAGAAAAAGCAGTGAAGACTTATGTTGATAACTTATCAATTATAGATTTAAGAACAAAATTTGTATCAACTGATTCTACTTGTGTAGCTGGAGATGCAGTTCTGGTTGATACTACAAATGGAAATATAAACATTATATTAACACCATCATTAGATGGACAAATTGTTGTAAAGAAAATAACATCTGATTCAAATCAGATAATCATAACAGTTTTAGGAGGTGGAACTATTGATGGTTATAACCAAAAGGTTATTAATACATTTAACCAATCGTTCTATTTCTTAAGTGATAGTATAGATTTTTATATTATCTAATTACATAACTTTTAAGAGAAGTTAAATTAAATACGGAGGTAAAAAAGAATGACTTATAATCCTAAATGGAGTTGGTTTCAGAAAATTTGGGATAATGATACGAAAGTTGAAGTTAATGATACAGCAGGCGAAGCCACTGTTGAAGTAAACAGTACACAAGTTGCGAAATTTGACGGTTCTGGATTTTCACTAGAAAGTGGAGTTCCAGTTAACGAAATATCGAATGATGGTTCTCTCACTAGTGATTCTACAACAGCGCTAGTTACTGAGCATGCTATTAAAGTAGCTATTGACAATGCTACTCTAGTAGGAACTTCAGGTTCTAGTGGTAGCTCAGGTTCTAGTGGAACATCAGGTAGTTCTGGTAGCTCAGGTTCATCTGGAACATCTGGAACATCAGGAACTAGTGGTTCTAGTGGTTCTAGTGGGACTTCTGGATCATCAGGAACTAGCGGTTCATCAGGTTCTAGTGGGACTTCTGGATCATCAGGAACTAGCGGTTCATCAGGTTCTAGTGGGACTTCTGGATCATCAGGAACTAGCGGCTCATCAGGTACTTCTGGAACTAGCTGGAATTGGAAAGGTGCATGGGCAGATGGAACTACATATGTAACTCAAGACGTTGTTGAACACTATGGTAGATCATATATTTGTACTCAAAATCATACAGCAAGTGATATAACTGAACCTAGTCTCGGTGCTAATTGGCAGACTGTCTGGGATCTTGCAGTAGGACATGGTACTCTTAGTGGTACTGTAAACCTATTAAATGGTGACTCAACAGCATCAGTTACATTTGTAAGTGCACAAGATGACGATAATTATGCTGTAAGCGTTGCTATTGAAAATGAAGTTGATAATATTGTTTCAGTTTATAGCTATACAGTATTTGACAAAACCACAACAGGTTTTAAAGTTAAGTTTTCTGGTGACATAGATTCAGCTAATTATGTTATGTCTTGGATTATCACTTCAAATGGTCTTTCAATTTTGGCTGGTAGTTCAGGAACTAGTGGTACCTCTGGAACATCAGGAAGCTCTGGAAGTAGTGGAAGTTCAGGTACATCTGGAAGTTCAGGTACATCAGGAAGTTCAGGTTCATCCGGAACATCAGGAAGTTCAGGTTCGTCCGGAACATCAGGAAGTTCAGGTTCATCTGGAACATCAGGAAGTTCAGGAACAAGTGGATCATCAGGAACTAGCGGTTCGTCAGGTACTTCAGGAAGTTCAGGATCTAGTGGTACTAGTGGAAGCTCAGGATCTAGTGGTACTAGTGGAAGTTCAGGTAGTTCGGGAACATCTGGAACTTCAGGTACATCGGGTACAAGTGGTACATCAGGAACTTCTGGATCTAGTGGTTCTTCAGGTACTTCAGGAAGTTCAGGAACATCAGGTACATCAGCTGGATGGACACCAGGTACCGACAATCGTGTAGCTAGATATGATGGCGCAAGCGCAATACAAGATTCTTTAGTTGAAGTAGATGACTCAGGTAATATGACTGGAGTTAATGATCTTGTAGTTAGTGGTAACTTGATTGTTGATGGTACTTCGTTTATTGTCTACCAAGATGAAGTTAGAACATCTGATAATTTAATTGTGGTAAACTATGGTGAAGTTGGACCTGGAGTTACTGAAGGTTTTGCTGGAATGGATGTCGATCGTGGAACTCTAACTGATTATCGTTTTGCGTTCTATGAAGATACTGACACGTTCCGAGTAGGTGAAATTGGTGATATGCAAGCAGTAGCTACTCGTGAAGATCTTCCAGGTGATTTACGAGTTCCATGGTGGAACGATACTGAAAAACGATTTGACACACAAGGAACAAGTTATATTCAAATTGACACAACCAACACTGAAATTAAAATTGTAATTAATTCAGCTGATCAATTAATTGCTGATAGCAATGGTATTACTCTTGCAAATGGAACTAATATTAATGAATTCTCAACTGATGGAACATTAATTGGTAATTCTGACGATGCAGTTCCAACAGAGAAAGCAGTTAAAACATATGTCGATACTGCAATTGGTGGAGCTGTTGATCATAATTCCACTACTGGAAAACAAGGTGGGGATTCAACTGCAAATGAGTTCTATCATCTAACTCAAGCTGTTTTTGATGGATTATTTTCAGCTGGTGTAGATCGAGTTGGCCTTGGTGACTCAGGAACTGGTATAGATGTAGATTATAGTGCTAATGATACAATCTATATAAACATTGATAGTGTCACTCAAATGACTATTGATGGAAATACTGTAACTTTAAGAAACGGAACTGGTATTGATGAGTTCTCAACTGATGGAACATTAATTGGTAATTCTGATTTAGCTGTTCCAACTGAAAAGGCAGTTAAAACTTATGTAGACGCTGGAGATGCTGCTACACTTGCATCTGCACAATCATATACTGATTCTGCTATTGCTACAGCTGTACCACTTGACACAACCAATGCTGGCGGTGTTGTTTATGTAAATAGTGGTGGTCATTTAGCCACAGAAGAAGATCACTTCTGGTGGGATGCAAATATCAATGAGTTGAATGTTGAAAGTAGTATTGTAGCACATGACTTGTTAATTGCTGGAACTTTGAAAAATATTCCAGGTGGTTATCCAGTTGCAGGAAATAAATCTGCATTTGGTGCTGGTTGGTATGCTTACCAAGGGACTATTGCATCACTTATTGGTGGTCAGTTTATAAATAGTTATGTCCCAACTGCAAGTGGGAAGAGTGTGCTTGGTTTAACTGTTGATTCATATATGGATGGAACTGTAGAGGCAAGTCAAGCGCAAGCAATTGGTATTGATATTAATACCAAAGTACAAAATGGAGCAACACTTTCTGCAGATGCTATATCTCTTAGACTCAAAAATACCATAGCTTCAGCAAATACAGTTTCTTCAAGTATTGGTATTCAAGTTCAGGTTGATCTAGGTGGTAATGCTACAAATCTATACGGAGTCAAGATTGAAGATAATGATGGAACTCCTGACTCTTTAACTAATGCATATGGTCTATATATTTCTGAACAGACAACTGGTACCAATAAATATAGCATTTATTGTGCTGGTGCTACCTCTAGAGTATACTTAGAAGGTACTTTGGAATTTGATACTGGAGCAGCTATTGATGAATTCTCAACTGATGGTTCATTAGGTGGAAATTCTGATACAGCAGTTCCAACAGAGAAAGCAGTGAAGACTTATGTTGATAATCAGATTACTAACTTAGAAGATAGGTTGGATCTGGTTAATGTGGTTCATGTTTCTTCAGATTCAACCGCTGCAACTGGAGATGTTGTTCTAGTTGATACTACAGGTGGAGATGTCAATATTACATTACACGGTTCTACAGATGCTCATATAACAGTGAAGAAAATCACAAGTGATTCTAATACAGTTACTATTATACCTGAAAGTGGAACAATTGATGGACATGCACAACGAATACTTGATTATAAGAATCAATCTTATGTGATTGTTTGTGATGGAACTGACTACTTCATCGTTTAGTAGATATGATGGGGTTCTTCGGAACCCCATCTTTTGTCAAAGTAAATACTTTTGAGGATATTAAAATATGACGTTTGATCCAAAATGGGTTCGTAGAGATAAAGTCGTCAAACGAGATGGTTCTCAGACTTTAACTGGTGACTGGGATATTGGTGACAAACGAAAAATTATATTAGATGAATTAAGAATACAAGATTCTGATGGTCTTACGATCTCAGACACTACAGGTAATACTGTTGTCCAAATTGACGATGCTGAAGGGAAAGTAGTATTAAAATCTGGAACTGGAGTAAATAAATTCTCAACTGACGGAACTTTAACTGGAAATTCAGACGATGTAGTTCCTACGGAACAAGCAGTTAAAACTTATGTTGATGCTATTGCTGGTACCTCTGGAAGTAGTGGAAGTTCAGGTACCTCTGGAAGCTCAGGTTTATCTGGGACATCTGGTAGCTCAGGTACTAGTGGAAGTTCAGGTACATCTGGTAGCTCAGGCAGTTCAGGAACAAGTGGTTCAAGTGGCACATCTGGTAGTTCAGGTACTTCAGGTTCATCGGGTACAGCTGGTTCATCGGGCACATCAGGAACTGTTGATACCAAAACTGGTTCTGTATCACTATTAACTGGTGATACTACTGCATCAATAATTTTTGACTCAACAGAAGCATCAGTTGCATACAGAATTGGGACTGAATTAGTTAATAGTATAGATAGTCCTCCTTCAGTTTATGCATGGACTATTATAAACAAAACAGTCAATGGATTTGACGTATATTTCTCAGGAGAGATGGATACTGACAATTATGACTTAGAATGGTTTATAATACGAGCTTAACTTCTTTTTAATTAGATAAATATAATATCTCGGTTGCTAAATTAGTAACGGTCAATTATTTGACGGAGGTAAAGATGGCTAGATTTAAAAGTGGTAATCTAGAACTTGCAAGTTCGAACAAAATCAAACATGGTACAAAAACCATACTAGATAGAGATAGAAAAGCATTTCTTTCTGCAATCAAATTAGACACAGGAACTGATATTAATGAGTTCTCAACAGATGGAACTCTTGTAGGAAATTCAGATTCTGCTGTTCCTACCGAAAAAGCTGTAAAAGCCTATATAGATGCTGCGGGTGGTGGTATTTCTTACGAAATTATTTCAGGTAATACTACAGCAGAAGAGGGTAAGGGATATTTAATTAATGCATCAAATAATGATGTAACTCTTACACTTCCATTATCTCCGAGTGAAGGCGATACAGTTGCTGCAGTTGACCTTTATAACATGGCTACTACAAATGTTATCACAATCGGAAGAAATGGAGAAAATATTGAAGGTGAATCTCAGGATTTAGTTATTGATATTGATGGCGCTGGTTTCACAATGGTCTTTTCTGATTCAACTCGTGGTTGGACAATCGTTAGTGAGATTGGAGGGGGAAGTACTAATTACAGATATGTTGATCGTGGGGATCCTGCTTCTCCAGATTGGGAAGCTGGTGATTTAACCACTGATGGTTCTTATCACGATTTAGATTGTTCATCTATTGTATCTTCAGATGCAGTTGCAATAATTTTTAAACTTCAAGTCTATGATGAAAATTTAAATAGTTTTTTTGGGTTGAGAAAAAATGGAAATAGTAATGGGATAAATACTCAAATAATTAGAACTCAAGTAATAAATCAATATAATGATGGAGTTTTAATTGTTCCATGTGATGAGAATCAAGTGGTAGAATATTTTGCAACAAATACTACTTTCACATTTATTAATTTAGTTATACTTGGCTGGTTCACTGCTGGTGGTTCTGCTGGAGGAGATGTCTGTGCTGACAATGACATGACTGATAATCATTTGATTCGTGCTGATGGTGGAGCTAAGAAAATTCAAGAATGCTCTACCATTATAGTGACTGATGATGGAGAGATGACTAATACTGGGCAGCCTTGTTTTTCAGTTAAGCCTACATCAAATCAATCAAATATAGCAACAGGAGGAGTAACAGTTGTGCTTGATACAGAAATATTTGATATAGGAAATAACTTTGCTTCAAATACTTTTACTGCCCCAGTAACAGGTAAATACCAGCTAAATGCACATGTAAGACTGGGAGATATTGATACTGCTGCGACTGATATTCAACTTGAATTGATAACATCTAACCGAACATATTATACTACTATTGATCCTAATTTTTCTGGAGATCTGGCTCATTATACTCTTTCAATATCAATGATAGCAGATATGGATGCTAATGATACTGCTTATCTTCAAGTCAATCAAACAGGAGGTGTAGCTCAATTAGACATCCGAACTTTTAGTTGTTTTTCAGGATCATTACTTTGCTAAAGGAGAGATAAAATAATATGACAGACTTATCAAGCTTATTTCCTCAAGGGGTAGGAAATATAACAACTGATAATGATATAACAGATAATGCTTTAATCCGTGGAGATGGTGGGGCTAAGAAGGCTCAGGAATGCTCCACTATTACAGTTGATGATAGTGGCCGCATGGTTAACACTGGGCAGCCTTGTTTTAATGCGGAAATCCTCTCCTCAATATAATATAGCTATAAATAATAATATTACTATAACTTTTGATAATGAAAGAATAGATCAGGGAAATAACTTTGCATCAAATACTTTCACTGCACCAATAACTGGAAAATATCTTTTAGCAGTTTGTCCTAAAATAGATAATGTAGATAAAGATGCTACCTTTTATACTATTTCTATCAAAACAAGTAATATAACTTATGATCGTGGTTATAACCCTACATGCTACTCAGCAGATTTTAGCAACCTCAGTTTGGGGATGAATGTAGTAGCAGACATGGACGCTAATGATACAGCTTTTGTTACACTATATCAAAGTGGAGGAACAGCACAAGCAGATGTGTGGACGGGCTCTACTTTTTCAGGAGCACTAATTTGCTAAAGGAGAAAAACATGGATATAACAATAAATATAACAGAACAAGAAAAAACAATATTAGAAAGTTGGTTAGGTGTTGGTCAAATCGAAGCGTGGCTTCAACATGCTATAGATAACCAAATCCGTAAAGCTGCAGATGAAGTCATTTTACAACAAACTAAATTTAATCCAAACAAAATGTCAATAAATGATAAATTAGCAGCACTTTCTAAATTATAAAGGAGCGAAATAAATGGACGCAACAGTAACAGTAAGTATAACTATACAAGAAAAAGAATTATTAGAGGGTCAATGGGGCATAGGTACGGTAGAAACTTGGCTTCAAAACACTATAAATAATAAGATATTACAACGAGCAAAAGCATGTATAAAAGAAGAGACTGAACTTAACCCAGATAAATTAACATTAACAGAAATGTTAGAAGAACTTTCCGGAATAAAATTACCCACACGAGAAGATCGAGATGGAAATATTGAGCAATAGTATTTTTTTAGATTTAAATACAATATGGAGGTATTAATAAATGAAAGTTAGAGATGGAAATATTGTTATGGGTAATAATGAAGAAGTTAGAATGAATGATGGTTTTATATCAAAACCAGTTATTAAAGATTATGCTGAAAGTCATTCTACTTTAGATACTACATCACCCGTTAGTATTAATCTCGAACTTGGCAGTGTATTTTCAGTAACTCTAGCGGAAAATACTACATTTACATTTGATAATCCACCAGACAGTGGAAATGCTGGAGCGTTTAGTTTAATATTAACACAGAACGCTAGTGCTAAGACTGTTACGTGGCCAGCATCTGTCAAGTTTGATAGTGGTTCAGCACCTGATTTATCTACAAACAGTGCAATTTATATTTTGACATTTATGACTGTTGATAGCGGAACTACTTGGTACGGATTCCTTTCAGGTAGTGAAATGGCAGTCCCATAAGGAGATATTGATGATCAGTCAAAAATTAATGATGATAGGAGTAGTTGGTTTACCAACAGGTAGTGGTCGCGGAGTTTTTGCAGGTGGTGATGCAGGAGGAGCACAAGAAATAATGGATTATATCACTATCTCCACTATTGGAAATGCTCAAGTTTTTGGAGATTTAAACACTCCTATGAGATATCACGCAGGTTGTTCTAATGGAACATATAGTAGAGGTGTTTTTTCACATTATAATATTACTGAATATATTACTATTTCATCAAGCGGAAATAGTCAATCTTTTGGAAGTATAACATTTAAGACTTACTTATCTGGAAATTCTAATGGTACTAATCAGCGGGGACTTTTTGGTGGTGGAGAATATGGGTTACATGAATCTAATATAATTGACTATATTACCATTAACTCACTTGGTAATTCTACTGATTTTGGAGATTTAGTTCAAGCAAGACAAGAACTAGCTGCATGTTCAAATGCAACCAATGAACGTGGTGTTTTTGGAGGTGGTACAACTGATGGTATTAATGGTTTAAACAAAATTGATTATGTAACTATTAATTCAACTGGTAATGCTACTAATTTTGGAAATTTATTTTTAGCAAGACGTGCACTTTCATCAACATCTAATGGAACTAATGAACGAGGAGTTTTTGGTGGTGGAGTACTTCCTGGCGCCTCAAATGTAATTGATTATATCACTATAAATTCACCTAGTAATTCTACCGATTATGGTGACTTTTTTACAACTGTTTATAAACGTACTGGCACATCTAATGGAACTGGCGAAAGAGCAGTCTGGGTAGGAGGTAGTTCAACTAAAAATTAATATTGGCGGTTGGGTATCTGATTTTGGAGATTTAACTGCTGGTAGAACTTGGTTAGCATCATGTTCAGATTCTTAAAAGGAAAAAAAATGATAAAATTAAAATTATTAATAGCAGCAGCTGGAAAAGATGGCCCTCCAGTTAGCGGAGATCGAGGAATCTTTGCTGGGGGTGATGACTCTCAAGAGTTAGATAGTATTGAATATATTACAATAACCTCTTTGGGAAATGGATCCAATTTTGGAGATCTTACTCAGGGTAGATCACAATTTGAGGGGACTTCAAATGGGACCAACGACAGAGGTATATTCTTTGGTGGTTACCAGTCACATAAAGAAATTGATTATATAACAATTTCAAGTATTGGAAATGCAACTAGTTTTGGAACTATGGGTATGTTTTACCGAATGTATGGTGCTTGCTCAAATAATACAAATAATCGAGGTGTTTGGGGTGGATCTTATAATGATTTAACTACAATGGAGTATGTTACAATTACTACACCTGGTAATGGAACAAATTTTGGAGATTTAACTTCAGGACGAGATGCTGTTGCTTCAACAGATAACGCCACTAACGAAAGAGGAGTCTTCGCAGGAGGAGCCGGAAATATAAATATAATTGACTATATTACTATTAATTCAATTGGAGACGCTCAAGATTTTGGAGATTTAACTACGGGAAAAGCATGGGGAGGAATGTGCTCAAATAACACTAATGAACGAGGGATATATGCTGGAGGACAAATAGGTTCTACAGCACAAGACGTTATTGAATATATTACCATTAATTCCAAAGGAAACGCAACTAATTTTGGCGATTTAACTGTTGCTAGAAGATATTCTATTTCGGGTGTCTCTAATGGAACTAATGAAAGAGGATGTTTTGGTGGAGGATTAGGTGGAACAGACGTTATTGATTATATAACTATTAACTCAACTGGAGATGCAAATAACTTTGGTGATCTATTAGTAGATAGATATGGTCACGCAAGTTGTAGTAATGCATAATGGAGACTTTTAAATGTCTAAAATAAGAAATAAAAATATAATTTTAAGAAGTAACGAGAAAGTTATTTTTCCCAATAGTCAAATTTATGAGGATTCAACTGCAGGGTTAACGATTTCAGGAATATCAACAATAAATACAACAAAACTTATTGGAATTACAATTGACAAATCTAACTTATCAGATGGAGCAGTTTTAACATATGATGCTACATCAAATACTTTTATATTCGTTAATGACTCATAATTATGGAGGTATAATGTCTAAAATAAGAAATAAAAATATTATATTAGGTAGTGATGAAAGAATTATTTTCCCAAATAGTCAGATATCGGACACAGACTCAACGTCAGGTTTATCTATTTCTGGAATATCGTCTATCAACGCATCAAAAATTGCTGGTATTCCAATTGATAACTCTAGTTTAGCTGATCAGGCAGTTTTAAAATATGATCAAGCCAGCGGTTCAATGATATTTGCTAGTCAGGGCGGAGGTGGAGCTGTTCTTGATAATATTCAATTTGGTGAAGTAACTATTACTGGAAGTAAAAGTGGAACAACTGCAATAAATAGTATTGATGTTAATAAATCTGTTATATTTTTGTTAGGGTTTAGACCATCGGGTGGGAGCCTTTCTACTACTTCACCTCGAATTGAGTTAACTAATTCAACTTTAGTTACAGCATATCAAACTAGTAGTGTTAATGATAATATTGTTCGTTTTATGGTTGTTGAGTTTAGTAGTGGAATTGCGAGTAGTCAGGGTGGTAATATTACGTTAAGTTTTTCTCAAACCAATGATGATACAATTTCAGAGGTGGATCTTAGTAAATCAATTCTTATTCACTTAGGTACAGTTGGAGGAGCAGCAGAGATAACAAGATCAGTAGCTACTATTTCTTTTGTAAATTCAACAACTGTACGAGTCACAGCATCTGCAAGTAATGCTATTTTAACAGTAGGTTATCACGTTCTAGAATTTAACTAAAGAAAGGAGAAATAATGAAAAACGAACTATCTTTAAAAAAAAACAAACTTAATTCAATCATTACTAAAGCAGGAGACATTAATTCATTAGATTTTAAAACTATTGATAATAAAGCACTAGATGAAATAAATGAATGGATGCCAGAAGTTAATAGAGCTGTGTCGTGTTTTAATAAACAAAATAGTCAAACAACTTCAAGTTTAATGCAATTAAATATGATTGATGCTGGTCCTTATCGTATGCTAAGACAAATATTAGCTCAAGTCGAAAAGAAAAGAGCTGCTTTAAAAGAGAATATATATAAGATTGAACTCAAAAAACTTAAATATAAAGAATTACAAGAACAATTAGAAGAAGTAACTGGTCTTAAGAAAGAAAAAACTGAACTCAAAATGAATAAAATTGTTTGTGATATAGTTGATGCTCAAGGACCAATTGAAGCAGCAATTAAAGAGTTAGGTGCTCTAAAGAGACGTTATCAAGAGATTTGTAAAAATAAGGGTATTCCTAAAAATTGGGATGAAGAAGATTTTGAAAAAGCTGAAATTGAGCACCATATAAAGTCTATCTTTAGAAATGCAATTCGAGATGTTATGCAAGGTAATCATAACATGGGAACTATGGAATATATGGAGCAGTTTGGAATAAATCCAATAACTGCTTACAATCTTGTTTATGCTTATATCGGGAAAGTTAAGAATTCAATAAACAAGATGCCAGATATAACGTCTCATTATCAATTTTATGATGAAATGTATAAACTTTTTAAAGAAGAGTACAAGAAGGCGATGAAGAATATTGGAATAGATAATATAACATATACAGATTTTTTAATGAAAGAAAATATTTAAGATATGGGGGTATTTAGATGTCTAAAACAAGAGATAAAAATTTAATTTTAGGAGTGAATGAGAAGATTATTTTCCCAACTAGCCAGATATATGATACTACATCAGGATTAGTTCTATCTAACTATTCTGGAGG
>Ga0164318_10005792_pt1 | contig 11953 bp, 12 predicted proteins | sample GuaBasSedimGuay9_FD_113734 | JGI IMG/M metagenome (GOLD analysis project Ga0164318, IMG submission 113734) | Subseafloor sediment microbial communities from Guaymas Basin, Gulf of California, Mexico - Guay9, Core 4571-4, 0-3 cm | ecosystem: Environmental > Aquatic > Marine > Hydrothermal vents... | reverse complement strand
ACAGACCGCCCATCCCTCCTGAGAGGAGTAGAAAGATAATGCATTAATGTCTGCAGTGGTATTGCTCTCAATCTGGCTCCATTCATCTCCATTCCTCACTATCAGTGTTCCGTCTCTGCCACAGACATAGGCGGTCTTCTCATCGGTGACCTTCACATCAAGGAGGTCAATGTCGTTAGTAATGCCGGTTTCAACATTCTTCCACTCAATGCCATTAAACTCCAGTATGATACCTTGATTACCAACGGCAATTGCGAAATCAGAGGTGAAGACAGATATTGAGTTCAAGTTCACAATTGGAATGTCAGTATTGTCTAACTGGATTATGTTCCAGTTCTCTCCGTCGTATTCCAATATGGTTCGGTTCTCACCCACTGCAAGGGCAAAGTCATCTTTATAGAAATCAACAGAATGCAGGTTTTCAGCTGTTGGCGAGGGTAATTGTTGCCATGATACTCCTTTATACTCTAATATAGTTCCTTTATCACCTACGGATAATCCGCGGTTCGGTTTGAAGAATGATATGCCCCGCAAACTCAGATTGGTGGGCGATGTGGTCTCGGTTACGGTTATCTGTCCCTCATTGTTGATATTGAACCTGTAGATTGCGCCCCATTCACCGATAGCCCAAATATTATCGGTGCTGGAGCCCCAGACATCATACAGGTCATATCTTATATCTACAGGGAGAACTCTCCATTTGTGAACGGGCATCTCATCTGAACAACAGAGTATCAGAAAGATTAATGTTATGAGTGAGATATACCTATTCATATTTTCAGTTATTTTAATTGTCAATTATGTAAAAATCAAGAATCATGTTTATGGAAAAGCATACTTTGCTATATACGATGGGTTGCACAATAGAAATGTAAAAAGCAATATTCCTTGACTAAAATTTATCTGTATGATATTTTGTCAACAACAATTATCGGCAATTCAAGTTCATCAAGGAGGTAAATCTTTATGCCGATGAAATACAGTAAAAAAGAGCTGGATAAAATATGCATTGAGTTGAGGAAGGATATTGTGACAATGCTCAACAAAGCGGGGTCGGGACACGCAGGTGGTTCGTTGGGCAGTGTGGAGATACTTGTCTCTCTATACTGGAATGTGATTAAACATAATCCTAAGAACCCTGAATGGGAGGAGAGAGATTATTTTATCCTTTCTAAGGGGCATGTCTGCCCTGCTTGGTATGCAGTGCTTGCGAGGAGGGGTTATTTCTCCCGAGAGGAACTATGGACTCTAAGGAAGTTTGGTTCAATTCTGCAGGGTCACCCCCATCATCTTAAGACGCCTGGAGTGGAAGCATCTACTGGTTCTTTAGGGCAGGGTTTATCAATATCTAATGGCATTGCTATGGCTATGAGGTTTCAAAACAAGCCGAATCGGGTTTACTGTTTGTTAGGTGACGGTGAGGTTCAGGAAGGTGCTGTATGGGAGGCAGGTATGACAGCTGCTCACTACAAGCTGGATAATATTTGTGCGACTATTGACAGGAATATGCTTCAGATTGACGGGATAACAGAAGAGGTCATGGGGCTTGAGAACCTTGAAGAAAAGTGGAGAGCGTTTAACTGGCATGTCATAAATGTTGATGGTCACAATGTGGAGGAGCTGACAAAGGCGTATGATGAAGCCATGACCGTAAAAGGGAAACCAACCATGGTGATTGCGAAGACAGTAAAGGGCAAGGGTGTGTCATTTATAGAGAATCAGGTTGACTGGCATGGTAAGGCGCCGAATGATGAGGAGTACAAAAAAGCAATGGCGGAGTTAGAGGAAGCAGAGAGGAGGTTGGGCTAATGGGTATAGTAAAAGAGATGCATTTAGTTGAGGACCTTCATAATGTAAATTCAAAACCAACCAGGGATGGATACGGTGAGGCGTTGTTGATACTGGGTGAGACAAATCCGAAGGTGGTGGTAATGGATGCAGACCTAGCCAAGTCAACTAGAACAGTATGGTTCAGAGAGAAATTTCCGGAGAAATTTATTGATATGGGCATAGCAGAACAGGATATGCTTGCCACCGCAGGAGGGTTAGCCCTTGGTGGAATGATACCCTTCTGTTCAACCTACGGTGTCTTTGTTGCTGGAAGAGCGTGGGACCAGATAAGAACCACTATTTGCTATGGTGAATTTAACGTAAAGATAGGTGGTATGCATGGTGGCATATCAGTGGGACCTGATGGAGCAACTCACCAATCGCTTGAAGAGGTCCCTTTGATGAGGGTTCTGCCAGGAATGACCGTCTTCTCACCCACGGATGCAATTGAGGGCAGGAAGGTTGCACTGTTTGCGGCAGAGCATATTGGACCTACATACATAAGGTATGGTAGAGAGGCGGTTCCAATAATCACCACCGAAGAGACACCATTCAATCCCTGGAAGGCAGAGGTGTATAGGACTGGCGATGATGTAGCAATAATTGCGGCGGGAACACTGGTATATGAAGGGCTGTTGGCAGCAGAGGAACTGGCGAAGGAGGGCATTGAAGCAAGGGTGATAAACTGCCATACCATCAAGCCGATGGACATTGAAACCATTGTGAATGCAGCGAAGGAGTGTGGCGCTATTGTCACAGCGGAGGAACACAGCGTCATAGGGGGACTTGGGGGTGCAGTAGCCGAAGTAATCTGTCAACATTATCCGGTGCCGATGAGAATAATCGGAATTGAGGACAGATTTGGTGAGAGTGGTGAACCAGAGGAACTTATGAAAGCATTCGGGATGAGCGCCGAGAACATTATAAAGAATGTAAAAGAGGTCTTAGATATGAAAGAGTGAATTTTAAGAAGGGCATAGCATTCAAGAGGTCTTTCAATAAATACAGAAGGAGGTGTGAAGATGTTCCCAGAACCAATAACGGTAATTATATCTCCACACTCATCCTCCAACCAGTTAATATTGAAGTTAACCAGACCTGTTCTATCTATAGTATTTACAGCTTTTCTTCTATTAGTAATTTTTATTTCTGCATACTTCGGTTATCACTTATATAAATACCTTCTTCTGGGGGAACTTCTTGGACCGACCCAGAGCAGGATATGCAAATTGGAGAATGAGAACAGAGAACTGAAGGTGTCTCTCAATAATACTAGAGAATCTGAGAAAAGAGCGAGAGAAAAAATGCTGAAAGAGAGGAAGAACTTCGCTGAGAAGATGTCCAATTTTGAGACCAAGTTAAAACAACTGGAGAAGTTCTATAATGACCTTAGAATTATGGCTGGTTTTAAGTTAAATGAAGATGAGGCGAAGGATTTAGGGAAGGTAGAGTTCAAAGAAGAGGGAGCCATACTTGGTTCTGAGACCGGGGAGGGAATTGGTGGTGTGCCGGAAAGGGGTATGGAGTACCTTCAGGTTCTTCTGTCCAACGATAAAATAGATAAGGTGTTTTTCAAGAAGAGTCATGAGTGGGAATTAAAACTTATGGAGGAGACAAAAAAGGCGTTTGATAATATGCAACTGATGAAGAGGTTGCTTGAAGAGAGGGCTTCAACACTTGATGATACACCGTCTTTGATGCCTGTTATTGGACCTATTACCTCGCCATTTGGTGTGAAGAGGGGAAGAGGAACACATACGGGCATAGACATTGGCGCAATTATGGGGACACCTGTAAGAGCTCCTGCGGATGGCGTAGTTATTAAGGCGGGCAGTGCAAGATACTATGGTAAATTGATTATACTTGACCACGGTAATGGATATACTACCAGGTTTGCACATCTCAGCAAGATAGATGTCTCAATAGGCGACAGAGTATCGGAAGGTGACATAATAGGTAGGGTTGGTTCTACCGGCTGGTCAACTGGTTCCCATCTCCATTATGAGGTAAGATTTAACGGTGTTCCACTTGACCCAATCAACTACATGAAATATAGCGAACCAGAGAAAAGGGAAAAAGAGGTGTATACTGTTGAATCAGGCATTGAGAAGGAGGATAAAGAAGACGAGATGTTGAACGATACAGATGATTCTGATAGTGTATTAGAGGATGATGGGAAGAGAGATGATATTCAGTAGAAAGATTGCGGACAATTAAAAGAGATTCAGAAGTGATAGTATGGCTGAATTGTATGGTATATACAATAGTGAAATAGTTGTTGAGTTAGAGAATGGTAAGACCTTTGATTTCAGGGTTCTTGATAATAGGTATCTGGTTGAACCGATTAAGGGTGGTTTGTTCAATATCAGATGTGAGGATAGAGAGATATTTGATGTTATCGTATCTCATTCTAATAAGGCGAGGATATTAATTAAGCCAAGGGCATTAGATATACCTGTTCTCACAAGATTGAGCAGGGAGGTCGTGATATCTGAGAAGGGCAGGGTTTCTGGTTACTGCAAGGTTCCAATATCCATTGCTATGTATGTGATGTTAGGTAATGACCGATATCTGGTTGACGAGATAAAACCAGAATTGAGGAAGTTGCTTTATGGTCCTCCAACTGAAGAGGGAGAGATAGTATACCTCTATAACTCAGATTGGCAGACAGAACCCTTTGATGAGTTGAGTTCTTTTGAAGCGATGATGTTGACTGAAATACAGAATACTCAATCTATACCATCTAAATTTAGTTGCTTCAAGATGGTCCCAGCACATATACAGTTCTATCTGAAGGAGGAGACAGTATATACCAATAGAACGAAGATTGTTTTAGCAAAAGGTGAAGAGTGTGAGATAGAATACACCCCGGACCCATCAGTCGTTGGTGGGGAGTTGATTGAGGATATGCAGGAGAAACCCGTAAAAGCAATGATAACTAATTCGTTCAAATTGAATATAGGTAAGGCTAAGGAGTAATGAACATATAGTATATGGTAGATATCAGCTCAATAGTATCAAGTGAGTGGTTTATAAAGGCAGTAAAAGTAGTAATTATTGCAATCCTTGGGTTTATCTTTGCCAGATATCTTCCCAAATTGGTAAGAAGGGTTCTGGAATACAGGGTTGATGAAAAGATAAGAAAAATCGCTCAAAAATTTGTATTGTATATTGTTGTTTCTGTGGCGGTAATAATCATACTCCAGACACTGGAGATAGAGATATCATCTATTCTGGCGACAGCGGGTCTTCTGAGCATTGCGGTCGGTTTTGCCGCTCAGACAACCCTTTCTAACCTGATATCGGGCTTAATGATATTTTCTGAGAGACCGTTTGAAATCGGTGATGTAATTAAAGTAGAAGATAAACTTGGTGTGGTGCAATCAATAGATATTCTGTCAACCAAGGTGAAAACTTTTAACAATCTGTTTGTTAGAATCCCTAACTCTTCTCTCATTGAGAAGATGGTAACAAACTATACAAAGTATCCCGTCAGGAGGTTGGACATATTGGTTGATGTTTCGTATATGACCGACCTTGAGAGAGCAAAAGAGGTTATAGAAGATGCACTTAGAAAATGTAAGACAATACTTCTTGAACCAAGACCATTTGTTGCATTTGAGTCGTTTGGGGAGTCAGGGATTACTCTAAGAATTTTTGGATGGATAGATATTAACGAGTATTTGGCAGGGCTTACGGAATTAGCAGTTGAGACCAAGAAGGCACTTGATAGAGAAGGCATTGAGATACCATTTCCACAAAGAGTTGTCAGGTTTACAGAGGAGACGGAGGATTCATTAAGGGCTTATTGGATGAAGAAAAGCACTGATAACCACTAATCTTTATACTAATGCAAAAGGGGGGAGTCCCCCCTTTTATCTAATTGGCAAGTGTTTTTACAACTTTTTATAAAATCCTGTCTATTACATCTTTGATATACTCTTTTGGGACTGCGCCTACCAGCATATCTACAACCTTATTGTCTTTGAAGAACAATAGTGATGGTATGCTGGTGATTCTGTATTTGCTTGCTGATTCCGGGTTTTCATCAACATTCAATCTTCCAACCTTTTTTCTGCCGTTATATTCATCAGCAATACTTTCCAGAGTAGGTTCTACCATCTTACATGGTGCGCACCACTCAGCCCAAAAGTCAACCAAGACAGGAATATTGGACTTTATAACCTCTTCCTCAAAATTTGAGTCCGAGATGTTTATTATCTTTTCATGAGCCATATCCTTCTCCTTTCGCTTCGTAAATATCTATGTAAATATCTTACCAGGGTTCATAATACCCATTGGGTCAAACAACAATTTTATCTTCTTATACACATCTATTTCAACCCTTGATTTCTCAATTCTAAGATAAGATTGTTTTGTAATGCCTATTCCGTGTTCACCACTGATGGTTCCACCAATATCTATCACAAATCTGAATATCTCACTGACCGCATCCCAAACGCGTTTCATAAGTTCTTTATCTCTTTTGTCACACATAATATTGGTATGTATGTTGCCATCTCCAATATGACCAAAACAGGCAACAAAAACCCCATATCTCTCAGAGATGTGATGAATTTTCTCAATGGTGTTAACCAGCATATCAGGCGGAACAGTTATATCCTCATTTACCTTATAGGGACCAAATAGGGAAAGCGCAGGGGAGATATTTCTTCTTATCTCCCATAATAAGTCCTCTTCGCTTTCTGTTCTCGCTTTTTGCACTTCAACTGCTCCCTCACTCCTGGCAATCTTCTCTGCCTCCGACACCGCTTTTTTCACCTCTTTGGGATATCCATCTGCTTCCAGTAGGACGACGGAGTTGCCTTCACCAACTCCAGGGTCTTTATATCTCTTTATTGCCTTAATAGAGTATTCATCCATAAACTCCAATTTGGATGGAACCACGCCCTCTCTTATAATACTTGAGACCGTCCTCATAGCATCTGATACACTTTTAAAAACGAACATTACAGTAGAATGTTCTTCTGGTTCTGGCAAAACACCGAGACCAATGGTCTTTATGATGCCCAGGGTTCCCTCACTACCGCAGAAAAGGTCTATTATATTATCGTCTTTACCTCTGGTAAGTGTTAGGTTTTTTCCATTCCCTGTGACCACATCCATGTATAAGATATAGTCCCTGGTGGTGCCGTATTTTAGCCCATGTGGTCCCCCTGCTCCCTCTGCAACATTTCCACCTATTGTAGAGTATTCCTGGCTTGCTGGGTCAGGGGGATAAAAGTAATGATATAGTTGTGCAGTGTTCTGTATGTCGGATGTTAGGGTTCCAGGTTCGGTCTCAATGTAGGGTAAGTGATTGAATATAAAACGGTGTTTATTCAACCTGTCCAGAACCAGAACCAGACCGCCTCCAGTTGGAAGTGCTCCACCGGTCATACCTGTTCCCGAGCCGCGAGGTATGATGTAGAATCCAACTTCATTGGCGAGAGAGATAATCTTATCTATGTCGTTCAATCTTTTGATTATGACGACAGCATCGGGCATATAACTAAGTGTGGTTGCATCATACGAATGTGAATATCTGCTTACTTCATTAGTGAGAAGATTCTCCTTTCCAACAATATTTCTGATGCTCTTCAGAAATCTCTTTGATATAACTCCACCTCTCTTCATTATCTAAATAGCCCTGATAAGTTCTACTGATAGGTCAATTAAATTCTTAATTCCCTCCTTATATCTATCAATTGGGTATTTCTCAGGGTGTTCAAATATATTTTCAGGAGAATATGGAACATCGGACACACACATTATGGATATTGCAGGGATTCCAAGTTCCTTTGCCGAGCGATACAGGGTTGAGGTCTCCATATCCACTGCTATGCCCATCTTTGACCACATTTCAATGTCATCTCCACTTTGTTCAAAGAACTCATCAACTGTTATCACACGACCAACCCTGTAGGCATCTGCTGAGAACCTGTTTGCAACAATGTCAGTGGCAATTCTAATGAGGTTTGGGTCACCTTTGATGGGGTATTTATAGCCCAGCCGTGATGTATATGCATCAAGCGGAACAGCATCTCTGGCGATTATGACATCACCTATATGTGATTTTAGTCCTCCGCAGACATCAGCTCTTATTAGAGTTCTTGCTCCAGCATAATACAGTGCACGAAGATTGAAATTGCAATCTGGCGTGCCAACACCACACTTCAAAAGGCATACCCATTTACCACCTAATCGTATTCTTTTGGTGTAGCCCCGATTATATTTTGACCAGCTTCTTCTGGTGAGTTCTCGCTCCACATCCCTGCTTACACAGATGATGCAGGTTCTATCAACTGTTGTAGTTCTAAGACATGTGTAAGCGAGACGCTGGTTTCTATTCAACCTTTTGAAGAAATGTTTGACGAAAAAATGCTTTATCCTATCTAACATATAATCTGTTAAGAATTGCTTGAATAGCTCATCTCTTTACAGCATCTACTATATCAATACAGACCCTCAACAACTCATATAGTTCTGATAATTTAAGCATACTCTGCGCATCACAGAGTGCGGAGGGGGGGTCTGGATGAACTTCAAGAAATAGTATATCACAACCAAATGCAATAGCCGCCCGTGTCAGTGGTTTCACCATAAATGATAGACCCCCCTTGGGGTCTGTTGATGTATAGCCGGGGATTCTAACTATGTGTGTGATGTCGCATACAACAGGGTAGCCGGTCTCTTTGAGCCAGTAGAGATTTCTTATGTCAAATACAAGGTCTTTATAACCGAAAACTGTCCCTCTCTCTGTAACCATTATTCTCTTATTTCCAGTTGATTCTACCTTGCGAATGGGGATATATATATCATCGGGAGACATAAATTGCCCCTTCTTGATGTTTATAGCGCATCCACTCTCTCCACAGGCGAGTGCAAGCGCCGTCTGCTTTGATAGATAGGCGGGTATCTGTAGGACATCAAGGACATCGGATGCTTCACACACTTGATGCTCACAATGAACATCTGATAACACGGGAACATCAAACTTGCACTTGACCTTATTGAGTATCTTCAAGCCCTCTTTGAGCCCCGGTCCACGATAGGACTTATGGCTGGTTCTGTTATCTTTAAGGTAAGATGACTTGTAAATGAATGGAATGTTCAATTTTGAGGTGATGTTTTTTATTCTCTCACAAGTATTTAGTGCCAGTTCCTCTGATTCAATTACGCATGGTCCCGCTATAAGTCCGAAGGGTGCGCCATCCAACGAGAAGTTCATTATATTGAGTTTATTGAATTATATATTGATGGGAAAATGGTTATGAAAAAAGACTTTAATCCTGAAGATAACCCTGTTGCTGATTTTGAAGTAAAAAAAGGAAAAGAAGTATTTGCTAGAGAGTTTTGTAATTTACATGGACTTTGGCAAGGAGAATTATAATTAGATAAAAAGAGGATTTTTTGAAGGCACTGAAAAAGTCTATGAGAAAATCATAGGCTTTTCTTATACTCAAAAAAAGTTATGCACAATTGGGGATAACTTTATCACTTAATGCCCTTGTTATGCTGTTTATCGTACTTATATTGTGGTATAATAGTAGTATAGGCGGTGGTTTTATGTTAAAGACACAAATCCAATTAAAATTAAGTAAACATTCTGAACTATTTGATATCTTAGTAACGGAAGACAATGAACTAAGACAAATTAATAATCTGATTGATTTTAGTTTTGTCTATGATGAACTTAAAAATAAATATAGTGCCACTATGGGTAGAGGTGCTGTTGATCCAATCATGATGTTTAAGTATTTACTATTAAAGGCAATGTATCCGACAAGTGATGTCGGTCTTGTTAAACGTGCTTTTACTGATATGTCATATAAATATTTCTTAGGATTAAATCCTGAAGACCCTGTTATTGAATCGTCTACTTTAACTAAATTTAGAAGAAATAGATTAAAGGACACAGACATATTAGATTTACTTATTGGAAAAACTGTTGCTATCGCTAAAGAACACGGGTTATTAAAAAGTAAAACTATTATTGTAGATGCTACTCATTCGAATGCTAGATATAACCAAAAATCACCACTTCAAGCACTTCAAAAACTTTCTAAGACGTTACGAAAAAATATCTATAAGATAGATGAATCTATGAAAGATAAAATGCCAAAGAAACCTAGTAATGGTTTATTAGAATCGGAAATGACGTATACTAAAAAACTTTGTAATATACTTCGCAAAGATGAACGTTTAATGTTTTACGGACACGTTAGAGAAGGTGTTGATTATCTAGAAGAAGTCATAGATGATCATATGTATGAATTAAGTCTTTCTAAAGATGAAGACGCTAAAGTAGGTCATAAAAACGCTGATACACATTTCTTTGGATATAAAACTCATATCGCTATGAGTGATGAAAGAATAATCACTGCCGCAACTGTCACAACTGGTGAGAAACATGATGGTAAACAATTAGAGACTCTTGTTAAAAAGTCTAGAGACGCTGGGATGGAAGTTAAAGAAGTAATTGCTGACGCTGCTTATTCTGAATCAGATAATATTGAACTTGCGAATACTGATGATAATTTTAAGCTGTATTCTAGACTTAGTCGTACTGTAAGTGTAGGACCTAAACGTAAAGTTGAAGGGTTCTTCTATAATAAAGACGCTGGTATGTATGTTTGTCCTGAAGGCCATATGGCTATTAAAAAAGCTGTAAGGGGCAAAAAGAAACATAAAGAAGAAGGTAAAACGATGGTTGAAACTTACTTCTTTGATATTGAAAAATGTAAAATTTGCCCATTGAAAGGTACTTGTTATAAAGAGGGAAATGATTCAAAATCATACTCTGTTTCTATTAAATCAAGTATCCACAAAAAGCACATGGAATTTCAAGAGACAGAAGAATTTAAACAGAAGATGAAATCTCGATATAAAATAGAAGCTAAAAACGCAGAACTTAAAAATGCCCATGCATTCGGCCAAGCCGATTCGCATGGAATTTTAGGTATGAATCTTCAAGCCGCAACGACAATATTTGTAGTAAACATCAAAAGAATTATGAAGTTAATGAAGTAATATTCATTGTTTCCTTTCATTTTAATCAAAATCATACAAAAAAGAGATAAATCTCAAATGAGTTTTTATCTCTTTTTATATTACCTTAGTTTTTCAGTGGTCTCGAAAATTCAGCTTGTTTTTTGGAATAAATAATAAATATTTAGATAGTATAATCAAGTAAAATAAGCTATAATCTTAAATGATAGAAATATGAAGTGAAGTGGTGATATTATGGAAACTAGAATTAATAAATATTTAAGTGAAATTGGATACTGTTCAAGAAGAGAAGCAGACAGGTTAATTGATCAAAATAAAGTTACTATTAATGATTTAGTTCCTGAAAAGGGAACAAAAATCAAAGATGGCGATATTGTTAAGGTTGATGGGGTTGTTGTTAATAAGACTGTAGAACCTATTTATATTGCATTAAACAAACCTGTAGGAATTACTTGTACAACTGATAAAAATATTGTAGGAAATGTTGTTGATTTTATGAATTATCCTGAGAGAATATTTCATATAGGAAGACTTGATAAAGATTCTGAGGGATTATTGTTTATGACTAATGATGGTGACATCGTAAATAAAATATTAAGAGCTGGCAATAATCATGATAAAGAATACTTAGTTAGAATAAATGCTCCTATAACTGATGAGTTTATAGAAGGAATGAAAAGTGGAGTTCCAATACTTGATACTATCACAAAGCCTTGTGTAGTAAGGAGAACAGGACATAAAGAATTTAAGATTATTCTTACTGAAGGTATGAATAGACAAATAAGAAAAATGTGTGATTACTTTGGATATAGAGTTCACAACTTAAAAAGAATTAGAATTATGAATGTAAATTTAGATGTTTCAGTTGGTAAGTGGAGACACTTAACATCTTCAGAAGTTAAGGATCTTAAAGCACTTGTAATAGACTCAGATAAGACAGAAGATGCTAGTAAATAAAAAAGTCTAAACAGACTTTTTTTATTTGGACTTCAAAGTACTCTTATGACGAAATATAATTAATTGTCATACAATAAAATGACTAAATGTCTATATATGGCTCTTGCTGAATATATGACATATAAAAAAAGGTTTGCAATGAAACCGTTTTTGT
>Ga0164318_10005791_pt1 | contig 11956 bp, 7 predicted proteins | sample GuaBasSedimGuay9_FD_113734 | JGI IMG/M metagenome (GOLD analysis project Ga0164318, IMG submission 113734) | Subseafloor sediment microbial communities from Guaymas Basin, Gulf of California, Mexico - Guay9, Core 4571-4, 0-3 cm | ecosystem: Environmental > Aquatic > Marine > Hydrothermal vents >... | reverse complement strand
TTTCTTCAACGCTACCTGATTTTTCTGACTCTATCTGGGAAATAAGTTGATTAACCTGCGAATAGAGTTCAGGGTCTTTCATATCATCCATTGTTTCATAAATAGTAGCCCTACGACCTAACATATAGTTGAGTTTCTCTTCTTTTGGAAGAGATAAAAAGCGATCTATAATAGCTAACATCCTTTCCTTATCTTGTGGCAACCTTCCCTCTAATTCACCAAGTAGATTTAAAATATGGTCACTTAAAAAATAGCTATTTATCCCTTCTAATTTTTCTATAAGTAACCTTTCTTCTATGATCATCTCCTCTTCTGACTGCAAGAGAAAATCCCCCTCTTCAACCTTTTTATAAAGTGGCATAATAGGAAGCAATTTTAAAGTGCGGATACGGATAAAATCAGGATTAATTTGATTTAAAACTTTTGCACTTTCAATAGCATGTTGACGCCACCATTTCTTGCCACCTAACCCAAGGATATAATATTCAGAAAGTTCTATTCCTGATTTTTTCACCTTAACCCCTGCTTCTATATGATCTTTAGCAGTTGCACCTTTACTTACATATTTTAACAAAAAGTCATAACCTGATTCCATTCCAACATGCAATCTTGTAAGACCTGCAAGATATAGTTCTTTTAGATCTTCTACACTCTTTCTTTTTGCAATAGTAGATGACCTCCCATAGCTTGTAATTCTCTCTACTTGTGGGAATTTCTCTTTGATTGTTTTTAATATATCAACAAGATCTCTATTTTTAACCATTATGGTATTAGCATCTTGCAAGAAAACTGACTTGCCACCAAAGTATAACCAAACCGCTATTATCCGAAATCCCTCTCCATAGCTATCAGGCAAGCTATATATATATTCAACTACTTCCTTAGTAACTTTACCAGCAAAGCCAAGCCTCCATGAAAGTGCACGTACTTCATCAGCAATATCCTTCATTAACTGAATCTCTTCTTTCACTTCCTCGGTTTTTCTCAAAGAAAATTTGCTATTTTTATAAGTATGGCAAAAAGCACACTTATTCCATGGGCAATTACGAGTTACCCTTATCAATAGAGAAGTAGCCTCACTTGGCGGCCTAATAGGCCCTTGTTCAAAATAATCTCTCATCTTTTTACTGTTTATTCTCCTTAAAACTTCCTTAGAAAAATAATCTATTTTTTAATAAATTAACCCCTATATCTTAAAATGTCAATAATACCAACTTTTATAATAAAATAGCAAATAAATCCCTTCTGGGTTATATATAGATCTAAATAAGTTAAAAAATTACCTTTTATTAACTTTTTAATCTATTCCATAAAAAATCCTTTAGAAATAAAAAAACTATCAATCTTTTCATAACCAAAAATTTAAAACATTTTCTTACTAAATTCTTGTTTCATTATCTTACTGAAAATACAAAGGAAAAATAACTTGACACATAAATTGCTATTAGTATATTATGATAAAAAATACTAAAAAATAAATTTCCTTATAGAAACCATGAGACTTGGAGAGATTCTTCTAAAAAACAATATTATAACAAAAGAGCAATTGGAAATGGCTCTACAAGAGCAAAAAACAACAGGGGATAGACTGGGTTCCGTTTTAATTAAAAAGGGCTATATTAGTGAAACTAAACTAATAGGAATACTATCAAAAATATTTAATATCCCTGCTGTTGATTTAAGAAACATAGAGATCCCTGAAAATGTATTAAAATTGATTCCTGCGCATGTTTGTAAAAATAGGCTTGTTGTTCCAGTTTTTAAAAATGGACCAAGGCTTAAAGTAGCTATGGCTGATCCTACAAATATCCCAGTAATTGCAGAGCTTGAGTTTATGACATCTATGAAGGTGGAACCCCTTATAGCATCTGATCTTGCTATTATAGACACAATAAAAAAATATTATGGAGGCGGTGGTGCATTAGCAGGTAAGGGAAGCGTAGCTTTTGAAGCAAAGGATTATGATTTTGACTCAGAAGAAGAGAATCCTTCCACTATATTTGATGACTTTGATGAATCGGAAGTTGTAGATGTGGAAGATTTTGACCGCCTTGTATCAGGAGCAGTGGAAAAAGTTGAAGTTGTTGAGTCTGATGAAGGAGTAGCAGAAGATATCACTACGACTGAGGTCTCTGCCCCAATTGTAAAACTTGTTAATGGAATATTAATTAGAGCAATAAAAATGGGCGTAAGTGATATTCATTTTGAACCATATGAGAAGTCTTTTAGAGTAAGATATAGATTAGATGGGGTTTTAAGAAAGGCTATGGGACTTCCCCTTCAAATAAAAAATCCTATTATTTCCCGTCTCAAAATAATGGCTAATCTTGATATTGCAGAAAAAAGACTTCCTCAGGATGGGCGTATAAAGCTTAGAATGGGTAAGGGGCGAGAAATGGATTTCCGTGTTTCTACTGCTCCTACATTATTTGGTGAAAAGGTGGTGTTAAGATTGTTAGATAAATCCAACCTTCAATTAGATATGACCAAGTTAGGCTTTGACCCTGAACCATTAGAAAAATTCAAAAAGGCTATTCATTCCCCTGTTGGGATTGTTCTTGTAACAGGTCCTACAGGAAGTGGTAAAACTACTACTTTATACTCTGCTTTGGCTGAACTTAACAAGGAAAGTGAAAATATAATGACTGCAGAGGACCCTATTGAGTTTAACTTTATGGGGATAAATCAGGTACAAATGCATGAAGAGATAGGGTTAACATTTGCATCTGCTCTTCGGGCATTTTTACGACAAGATCCTGATATTATAATGGTAGGTGAGATTAGAGATTTTGAAACCGCTCAAATCGCTATTCAAGCAGCCTTAACAGGCCATCTTGTTTTGAGCACTCTTCATACAAATGACGCTCCATCTACAATAACAAGATTGATGGATATGGGAATAGAACCATTTCTTATCAGTTCTGCCTTAAAGTTAGTTTTAGCACAAAGGCTTGTCAGAAAAATTTGTCCTGAATGTAAGGAAGAGGTAAAAGTCTCTCCAAAGGTTTTAGCATCACTTGGTATCCCAGAGGAAGAGATCCCACATATTCGTTGTTATAAAGGACGTGGCTGTACTATGTGTAGCAATACTGGATACAAGGGAAGAATATCCTTATTTGAGGTAATGCCTATAACTGACACGATTAAGGAGTTAATTTTAAACCGCGTTTCATCTGCTGAATTAAAGGGGGAAGCGATTAAAGAAGGAATGCAAACCTTAAGGATGTCAGGAATAAACAAACTTAAAGACGGGGTAACTACTGTAGAAGAGGTTATCAGAGTCACAATGGAAGATTAAAGGTAAAGGGGGAGCAACATGTTTACTTTACATGAACTACTGAAAACAATGGTAGAGACAGGTGCAAGTGATTTGCATATCACGACTGGTGTCCCACCTCATCTCCGTATTAATGGCTCATTGGTACCTATTGATGCTGCTCCTCTGACTCCTTCAGATACAAAACAGCTTTGTTATAGCGTTTTAACAGATGCTCAAAAACATAAATTTGAAGAGGAAAATGAACTTGACTTCTCCTTTGGTATAAAAGGACTAAGCCGGTTTAGGGGGAATATATTTATTCAAAGAGGAGCAGTTGCAGCAGCTTTTAGGACTATTCCCTACAAAATAATGAGTTTTGAAGAATTAGGATTACCACCAATTGTTGAAGATCTTACAAAAAAACCAAAAGGGTTGATACTTGTTACAGGCCCTACTGGACATGGGAAATCCACCACCTTAGCAGCAATGATTAATCGAATAAATGAGACAAGACATCAACATATTATTACTATTGAAGATCCCATTGAATATCTTCATCCTCATAAAGGTTGTATTGTTAACCAACGAGAAGTACATTCTGACACAAAAGACTTTACCTCTGCATTAAAAAGAATACTAAGACAGGATCCTGATGTTGTTCTAATAGGGGAAATGAGAGATTTAGAGACAATTCAATCTGCTTTAACATTGGCAGAAACAGGACATCTCACACTTGCTACTTTACATACAAATTCCTGTGTGGAAACCATAAACCGTATACTGGATGTATTTCCTCCATATCAACAACCTCAGGTTAGAACACAACTTTCCTTTGTTTTGGAAGGGGTTTTATCCCAACAATTATTACCCAGGGCAAATGGGCAAGGCAGGGTATTGGCTTTAGAAATTATGATTCCTAATCCTGCTATTAGAAACCTTATTCGGGAGGAAAAAGCTCATCAAATTTATGGGCTTATGCAAGTAGGTCAGCTAAAATATGGTATGCAAACAATGAATCAATCACTTGTTGCTCTTTATGAAAAAGGATTGGTAACTTTAGAAGAGATCATGAATCGTACTCCTAACTTGGAAGAGCTAAAAAATATGTTGGCAGGCACAACTCATACTTCAAGTCGTGGAGGTAAAAAAGCATCAACAGGATAGATTAAAGTTTATAATAAAAAGTTATTTCTAAAGATTAAAATAAAAAATCTTTTTTTCTATTTTTCGATTAGATCTATTTAATTTAAACTAACTAAAGCTAAAAACATTAGTTTTAAAATTGTGGAAAAGTTTCAAAATAATTAAAAAATGAGAATTTTCTTTATTTTAGTCTTTTAAAATTAGCCTAAAATTAATTAGTCCTTCTTTAGTATGGGCTAATTAAAAATATGGAAATTAAAGGAGTTAGGTATGCCTGTCTATGTTTGGGAAGGAAAAACTCTTCAAGGGGTAAAGAAAAAAGGAGAAATGGAAGCCCCGGACGAGTTATCAATAAGAAATTATCTTAGGCAACAAAGAATTATCCCATCAAAAATAAAAAAGAAGGCAAAAGAAATAGAGATATCCATTCCATTTTTAAAAAGAAAGACTAGCAAAAAAACTATAGCAATTTTTACAAGAGAGCTTTCAACAATGATCAATGCTGGACTTCCTCTTATTCAAGCTCTGGAAATACTTCAAAACCAACAGGAAGATAAAAATTTTAGAGAGGTTATAAAAAAAATAAAAGAAGATGTTGAAGGAGGCTCTACTTTTGCAGGTGCTTTAAAAAAACATCCGAATGAATTTGATGAGTTATTCGTTAACCTGATAATAGCAGGTGAGGAGGGTGGACTTCTTGATACAATCCTAAATAGGCTTGCTACTTATATTGAAAAGGTAGAAGCTTTAAAAAAGAAAATCAAATCAGCTCTTGTGTATCCTGCAATCATTGTCTCTGTAGCTGTTATAGTAGTAGCTGTGTTGATGATTTTTGTTATACCAGTATTTGATGAAATGTTTAGGGAAGCTGGTCAAGAACTCCCTGCATTTACAAAATTAGTGGTTAACTTAAGCAAATTTTTCAAGGGTAACATCCTCTTTATTGGGATTGTATTAATAATCATAGTGATACTCTTTAGAAGATTTTACAAAACAGAAAAAGGAAGAATGATGATTGACTCTCTTTTGTTAAAGCTACCTGTTTTTGGTATATTATTTAAAAAGGTTGCTGTTGCAAGATTTACCAGAACGCTTGGCACACTTATAAGCAGTGGTGTTCCTATATTAGATGGCTTGAATATTGTAGCAAAGACTGCCGGGAATAAAACCATAGAAACTGCAATTATAAATGCAAGGTCTAATATCGCAGAGGGTCAAACTATTGCTGATCCCCTTGAAAGATCAGGGGTTTTTCCCCTCATGGTAACACAAATGATAGCAGTAGGGGAATCAACTGGTGCCTTAGATGCAATGCTTCAAAAGATTGCTGACTTCTATGAAGAAGAGGTCGATGTTGCAGTAGGAACTTTAACATCTCTATTAGAACCATTTTTAATGGTCTTTTTAGGGGTGGTTGTTGGCGGAATAGTCGTTGCTATGTATTTACCTATCTTCAAAATGGCAGGTGCTGTGGGAGGCTAAAATATTATATTTCAAAAATATGAGAATTTGTTTTAATTCTTAATTATATTATCTAAAAAATTCCCTACTATTTCTATTGAATATTGTTATAATTTTTTTCAGTATGAATTAGCCCGTTTTTCAGCATAAACTAATTAGTCGATCTTAAAAATTATTTATTATTTACCCAATCAGAGATTTTATGTCTATCATTTCTTTATCTTCAAATAAAGAGTATCTAAAAAATCGCCTTATTAAATTAATGCTCTTTAGGGTAATCATAGTTACCTTGCTTTTAGGAACTATTATAGTAATCCAAATCAAAAAAGGACAAACTTTTTTTATAGCCCCAAACAATTTTCTTTTTTATCTTATTGGAATAACCTATATTACCAATATCTGTTATGCCTCTTTAATAAAAAGAGTAAAACGCCTCCACCTTTTAGGTTTTATTCAAATTTTAGGTGATGTTTTCTTTGTAACTGCCCTTGTATATGCTACGGGAGGAATTGAAAGCTTTTTTAACTTTGGTTATTTCCTGGTTATTATAGGTGGCAGTATATTACTTTATAAAAAAGGTGGTATTTTTTTTGCCTCTTTATCTAGCATCTTGTATGGCCTTTTCCTTGACCTGGAATATTATCAAATTATACATCCTATGTATATAAATCCAGGACCTCATATTTATTCATCATACTATGTATTTTATAGAATATTTATAGGGATCGCATCTTTTTATATAATTGCTTTTTTAACTAACTATTTATCAGAGGAATTGAGAAAAAAGGGTGAAGCTCTTAAACAAAAAGAGATAGACTATGAAAAGCTATATATATTTAATAAAAACATTATGGAGAGTATAGAAAGTGGCCTTTTAGTTACAGATCTATCAGAAAGAATCACATTTATAAACAGAGCAGGTGAAGAAATTTTAGGATTAAAAAGAGAAAAAATAATAAATAAAGAATTTAAAAAAGTATTTGATAACATTACTGCTAATGCCTCGCTCTTATTAAACTCTAAACAACCCCGAGTAGAATTAGGTTTTGAAATAGAAGATAAAAAGAAAATTATTGGTTTTTCTAGATCAATCCTAAAAGATAATGAAGGGGAAAAAATAGGAAATATCTTTATCTTTAAGGACGTCACTTATATAAAAGAGATGGAACAATTTATGCGTTTAACAGAAAAGATGGCTGGGGTGGGGCAGATGGCAGCTGGTATAGCACATGAGATTCGTAATCCTCTTACCTCTATAAGCGGTGCGGTTCAGTTGATTAAAGAGGAAATCCCATTAAATGAGGATAACAAAAATCTTATGAATATCATAATAAAAGAGACAGATAGGCTCAACAGTTTATTAAGTGACTTTTTGCTTTTTGTTCAACCAGCACCTCAAAAAATGGAAAAGATAGATCTTTCTTCTTTGATGCTTGAGACCCTTGAACTATTTAAGAATTCTGGATCTTTAAATCAGAAAATCCAAGTGGAATTTGATGCAAAAAAGAACTTATTTATCATTGGAGATCAAAATCAGTTAAAACAGGTCTTTTGGAATCTCATACTTAATTCTGTGCAATCGATGGAAGATGGGGGAAAGCTGAGTATTAAAATGTATGAAAATAAAAAGAATAGAGAGATAAATTTAAATATTTCTGATACAGGTTGTGGAATAACAAAGGCAGATAAAGAAAAGATTTTTGAACCCTTTTACACATCAAAAAAGAAAGGAACAGGCTTAGGACTTTCTATTACCCACCGAATAGTCCAAAGCCATAAAGGTCGTATTATAGTGGAAAGTGAAGTAGGAAAGGGTACAACTTTTAATCTATTTTTTCCATCTGCAAAGGAATGAAAATGGTAGAAAAAAGCATTTTAGTTGTTGATGATGAAGAGAGTATTTGCACCTTTTTTGAAATAACACTTAAGAAAGAAGGATACAAGGTAACTACAACTACAGACCCATATAAAGCCATTAAACTCCTAAAAGATAAACCTTATGACTTGCTTATAACTGATATTCGTATGCCAAAAATAGATGGATTTGGCCTTGTTGAAAAAGCAAAAGAGATAAATCCTGCTATTCCAATAATAATGATAACCGCTTTTGAAAGTACTGATACAGTTCATCAAGCCATGAAAAAAGGAGTTTTTGACTATATAACAAAACCTTTCAAAGTTAAAGAATTACGTGAAGCAATAAAAAATGCTCTTAGCCTGCCAATAGAAAAAGAAAAGGATACAAAAACCAAATTTCCTGGTATTATAGGAAAAAGTCCTCAGATGATAGAAATATTTGATCTAATCGAAAAGATCGCGCCATCAAAATCTAATGTATTGATATCAGGTGAGTCAGGAACAGGAAAGGAGTTGGTAGCACGAGCTATACATAATTTAAGCCAATGGAAAGATAGGCCATTTATAACTATTAATTGTGGAGGATTGCCAGAAACTCTATTAGAAAGTGAACTTTTTGGGCATGTTCGAGGTGCTTTTACTGGAGCAACTTATAATAAAATTGGTCTTTTTGAATTAGCCCATACTGGAACTGTTTTTTTAGATGAGATAGGAGACCTTTCCCCTACTCTTCAGGTAAAACTTTTAAGGGTCATTCAGGATAAAACCTTTAAGAAAGTAGGGGGAACAGATAATATAAAGGTTGATGTTAGAATTATATCTGCAACAAATAAGGATCTGGAAAAAGAGGTAATAGAAGGAAAATTCAGAGAAGACCTTTTTTATCGCCTAAATGTTATACGTATACATATACCCCCTTTACGTGAAAGAAAAGAAGATATTCGCCCATTGGTTCAATATTTTTTAGAAAAATATTCAAAGCAAATGGGGGTACCAGTAAGAAAAATATCATCCTATGTATTAAATACTCTTGAGAATTACTCTTTTCCAGGCAATGTAAGGGAATTAGAAAACATCATTGAAAGAAGTGTTGCACTTGGAACGTCCAACATAATTCTTCCTGATAGCTTTAATCTCTCAAGATTTAAAACAAGTTCTATTGATAAAAAAATTGAGATTGAAATTCCACCAGAAGGAATTGATTTAGAAAAATTTTTAGCATCTATTGAAAAGGATTTAATTAAAAAAGCTATTAAAATGAGTGAAGGAATAAAGAAAAAAGCAGCTGAACTTTTAAATCTTAATTTGAGATCCTTTAGATACAAATTGGAAAAATATAATCTGGATAAAGATTGAAACTCTATATTTCTATTTAACTATTTCTTTATTTTAAATAAAAAAATAAAAGATTTCCTTTCTATTGTCTTTTTAAAAAAAATTGTATATAAATAATTTTTAATTAACCCACACTGAAAAATAAAGCATGAACTAATTAATTTATCTTTTATTTCTCTTTTGCAAACCAATTAATTTAGAGCATATAACAAACCAATTTAATAGGAGGAAGTTATGGGAAAAAGATTTTCAGTCTTACTAATCGCTATACTCTTTTTATTTTCTTTTATTTCAATCACAAATGGAGCTGATCCAAAAAAGAAGGTAAAAGTCGCTTTTGCTCTTTTATGGACTATACATGATATGGGTTGGACTACAGCACATTATAGAGGGATTCAATATCTAAAAAAGCAACTTGGAGACAAAATCATAGTTAGTTATACAGAAAATGTCCATGCAGATAATGGTGAGCAAGTCTTAAGAGCTTATGCAAGAAAGCATTATGATATTATATTTGCAACAACATATGAACTTATGGACCCATGCCTAATGGTGGCAAAGGATTTCCCTAATATTAAATTTGAGCATTGTTCAGGCTATAAAAAAGCAAAAAACATGGGGAATTACTTTGCAAGAATGTACCAAGCAGATTATCTTGCTGGTTATATGGCAGGTTTAATGGGATTTAAAAATGTTGGAACAGTTGCAACTCAGCCAATCCCAGAACCTATAAGAGGAATTAATGCTTTTACCTTAGGACTAATTAAAGGATTAAAGGAAGCTGGACACTCTTTTAATCCTAAAAAAGTAAACACTATAGTATGGCTAAAAAAATGGTATGATCCGATTAATGAAACCGTTTTGGCTGAAACCCTTATAAACAGAGGACATGATTTGATACGCCAGATGGCAGATACACCTGATTCAAGTAGGACAGCATGTTACAAAAAAGTTCCTTGCATAGGATATGGTACTGATGTTACAAAATACGGGGCAACCTGTGCTTTGGTATCTACTGAGTGGGCTTGGGGACCGTATTATGTAGAAACTGTAAAAAGTGTGATCAATGGAACATGGAAGCCACGTGAATATTGGGGAGGCTTTGATAAAAGTAATGTAAAACTATCTCCGTTTCATCCTTCAGTTCCAGAAAATGTAAGAAAAAAGGTTTTAAAAGAGCTTGAAAAACTAAAAAGAGGTGAGGATAATATCTTCAAAGGGCCAATAAAAAATCAGAAAGGCGAAATTGTAATTCCTGCTGGCAAAAAAGCAACTGATAAAGACCTTCTTATTATGAGATGGCTAGTAGAAGGTGTGGCAGGAAAAATTCCTGATTAAAAAGGCTTAAATATACGGAGAAGAGCTATGAATCATGATTATTCCTTGGAGACAGGGGAAAAGTATCTACTTAAAATTGAAGGTCTTCCCTATACCCTTCCCCTCCCTTGGGTCTGGATCTTAGGGAAAGATTATGATACAAGAATTGCATCTTTAAACTTAATAGGAAAAATAAAGTGGAATACAGATTTAGGTAAAATTATTGCTAAAAAAATAAAAGATGAGTTTAGCTCTCTTGAAGATACTGTTATTATTACTGTAGTTGAAAAAGCCTTGCAACTTACTCAAGTGGTAGCAGAAAAACTTAATATGGATGACGTTGTTGTTGCATATAATAGAGTAAAACCTCATATGGAAATAAGTAATCGCCCTGTTATTCAAGTAGGAGCAGATTCCATAACAAGTGGGATGAAATTTTTAGCACTTTATGAAAGGGATATCAATCTACTTGCTACTAAAAGGAATGTTATTATTATAGATGATGTAGTAACAACAGGAGGAACAGTTTTAGCAGTGTTGGAGCTTCTCGATCAAGTATCACGGCTAAAAAAATTATCACAACCAATTGAAATTAAAGGTATTTTTTGTGTAGCAGAGGAAGGGAAACGAAAACATGTTTTCCCTTTCCCTGTTCACTCATTAGCAAGACTTCCTGACCCTGAAATAAGAAGGCCTGGTTCTCTTAAATGAATTTTATTACAATCTTCACTTATCTTTATCTTTTTTTGTTATGGATTCCCATTTAATTCGTTTAGAAAATGTTACAAAAAGATTTGCAAATGTATTAGCCAATGATAACATCTCTATGGAGATATCTGAAGGAGAGATCCATGCTCTTTTAGGAGAAAATGGAGCTGGAAAAACAACTCTAATGAATATCCTCTCTGGTAGATACCAACCTGATCAAGGGAAAATCTTTTTAAAAGGTAAAGAGTTAAGGCTTAAATCACCAAAAGATGCCTTACAAAATGGCATAGGAATGGTACATCAACACTTCATGTTAATAGAAAACTTAACAGTAGCAGAAAACATTATTTTAGGTATGGAAAACCAGCCACTCTTTTTTAATAAAAGAAAAATAGAAGAAAATATTGAAAAGATTTCCTCACAATACAAACTTAAGGTAAATCCTGAATCAAAAATATGGGAACTTTCAGTTGGTGAACAACAAAAGGTAGAAATTTTGAAAATTTTATACAGAAAAGCAAAAATTTTAATAATGGATGAACCAACCGCTGTTCTCACCCCACCTGAGATTGAAGAACTTTTTAACACACTAAAATTCCTTGTTAGAAAAGGACATACTGTAATATTTATCACACATAAGCTTGAAGAGGTACTGGAAATAGCTAATCAAATCACAATTTTAAGAAGAGGAAGAGTTATTGTCAAAACAAGCCCAGAGCATATAAGCAGCAAAAGAGAACTTGCCAGAATGATGGTTGGAAGAGAAGTAGTCCTCTCTATAACAAAAAAAAGCATTACCCCAGGTCCTCCTATCATTTCGGTGAATCGGCTCTCAGGCCTTGGCAAAAGAGGCGAAGTTGCTTTTAGAGAAATAAG
>Ga0164318_10005790_pt1 | contig 11958 bp, 14 predicted proteins | sample GuaBasSedimGuay9_FD_113734 | JGI IMG/M metagenome (GOLD analysis project Ga0164318, IMG submission 113734) | Subseafloor sediment microbial communities from Guaymas Basin, Gulf of California, Mexico - Guay9, Core 4571-4, 0-3 cm | ecosystem: Environmental > Aquatic > Marine > Hydrothermal vents... | reverse complement strand
TTGCCTGAAAGGTACAGTTAAAGAAGTTTTCAATAAACAAGAACGCAAATGTGCATGAGCATTACCATCGTGCCATTTTTCATCATGAAAATAATTTTCTTTCTCGGGAATAACACGTTCAAATAAATTTCGTATATCTTTAACTAAGCCGCCTTCGAATTCAATAGTAGATATACCTGCTGTTGATCCCGGATTGAAAATTGTAACATTGCCTTCTTGGAATAAGGTTATTCGTAAATTTTGATGAATTTTATCCGTAATATCAATAATATCGAATTTGCCCTTAGTCGAAAGATCAATAAAATTTGTTATTACTTTCATAATATAAGTATAGAAATATCCTTATTCTCTATGACTTTTTAAAAGCTTTAAAAAAAGTATAGCATAGCATTTCATGTTTTTCAAGGTATGGACTAAAAAAAACCATCATTCCAGCTATTATATTTTATGGACATAAAGTCCCCTTTTGAGAAATTTTTCACTTATTGATGTTAAAGTCTTTCATATTAAGCTTTGAAAGGGACTCCTGCACCTCAGGATTCTGCATTAATTGCAGTAAGCTCTTATTTGACATCAACTTAAGATAATTCTTATCTTTAACAGCTTGCTGAAAATCTTTATCCTGCATCAGCTTTTTTACTTCCGTGTTCTCTAGAAATTTACGGAAATTCTCGTCTTTTAATAACTGCTGAACCTTAGAAAAGTTCTTTACCATATCACCCATTGCCCCAAAATTCATATCTTACTACCTTTCCTTTTGTAAAATGAAATTTTTAATCCTATCACCATCAACGGCATCCATATTTAAAAATTCAATACCTACATCATAATGACTATCGTTTTTTCCAAAAATACGTTTTTCTATAATCCAAACAATACGGCCGTCGCATTCAATCGGAGAAAAATCATCGTTAATTTCCAAATTTAATTTTACCAGTGAATATTTATCAACTTTTTTATCTAATATAATACATATACCGCCGATACCTATATTTTCTGTAAGGGTAGAAATATGTTCTATATTTCCGTTGATTTTAATATCAACTTCTATTTTACTATTAATCCTCGGAAATTTTCTGCAATTTATACCATCCCACATTTGGTAAAATCCTTTTTTACAACTTTAATTTATCCTATCTTTACAACAATACTACTTAATCCATTTAATAAAACTGTCAGGAAACTCTTTAAATCCGTCGGTCTTTTTAAAGTCAGTAAAAGAATTGTTTGCCACCCTCAAGGTTTCATAACGTCCCCGGTATACAGTATATAAAACTCTTCCTGTCCGAGTTGTTATGCTTTCATAAAAAGCATCTACGCCATCCTGTTTAAGTCTTGTAACAAGATCAAGTGCACGCTGTTTATCCTCATATACACAGATCTGAATAGTATAAAACGAATCTTTAATAGGTTTCACAGGTTCGATACCTCCACCGGAAGTATCAGAAACCTGAGCAGTATCGTCAGTGGATTTTGCAGTGCTCGGCAACCCTGTTATTGCAGTAACTGATTCAGTAGTTCCTGAAGATTTTCCAGGTATGACCGATGAAAAACTTCTTTTAGCAACATTATCCGAAGGGGCAATTACATCATTACGACTTGATCGGCTCCACATATTGAAAACAATAATCAAAAATACAATAGTTAATACCGCAAGGCCGATAACCATGGGCGAAATTGTCTTTATTTTATCTACAAATTCGGCAAAATCTATCTTAAAAGAACTTAAAGTATCTTTAATTGATTCGGTATATTTATTTTTCGTTTTCTTGATTTCCTTATTATCTAACGGGGTTTCCTTTTCAGGGAATGTATAAGTAACTGTCTCTATTGACTTTTTTTGCTTTAAAATTTTCTCATCAAGTTCAAATGAATCAATAATATCCTGGGCATCATTTTTCGTAAGATCTTCAGCCTCTGATTCATCTTCTTTCTCATCTTCTTCAGTATAATCAATCCTAAGGTTCTCTTCCTCAATATCTTTTTCCTTTGGTTTATCATCCTCATCAACCTGAACTTTGGGCTTTTCAAAACTGAAAAGATCTTGCTCCGTATTTACATCAGATCTATCCTCTAAATCTGCATGAGAATTTTTTGTAACTTGTTTGGCTGGCTTTTCAAACTTATGTTTATCTTTGTTAAGATCACTTTTTGTAAATTCCCCATATAACCGCTCCTGAATTTCCTCTTCCGTCAAAGTCTTCATTGAATCTGATTTCTTCCCTTTTGGAAATAACTGCATACTTTTCACCCCATATTTATTTATATTTATTGAACCTTAATAATAAATAAAACAACTCGTAATATTATAATGTTACTTAATTAACTATGTAAAATTGAATAAAATCCTTTTGAAAGGTCGAAATTATTCAACCACCTAAAGGTGAATTTTCTTTCAAAAAAAGTGTAAACTTTAATAACTCTATACCGCCTAAGTCTATTTTTGCCCGCTCAAGGAAACCTTTATGCCTGCACAGTGCAATAGCCCCTTCCATCTTAGAAGTTGTTTTAAAAACAATCTCCTGGTATCCCACCTCTTTACAAAATTCAATGGCTCTCTCCATAAGTTTTGAACCATACCTCTTACGGCGGTACTTAGGATGAACAAAGATTCTTCTTAAGAGTGCGGTCCTCTTGTCTTCGCGTTTTATTCCTACAGTACCGATAATAACTCCATTGTTTGAAGCAATAAAAAAAGCTTCTCCTAAATTACCGTAGGAATTGCTGATATCATCAATATCCTGAAGAGGATACGCGGTTATATCTTCTGAAAACTCATTCTTCATTATAGAAGTTACGAGTTCTTGAGTCTGCTTGTATTCCTCTTTTTTTATTTTCCGAATTTCCATGATTAAATAAATATGTAGATATTATTTCTTTTGGTCTTTTTGGTCTTTTTCGGTTGCCTCAGCCGGAGCAACTCCCTCAGCAGCAGCCTGTTCTTCAGGAGCAGCCTTAGTTTTTGCTTTAGCCCTAATTTTTATAGAGCGAACCTTAGGTAGGCCATAAATAGAATTTTCTTCCTCAGACCAGCGTTCTTCGTCTTTTAATTTTTTAATCCTCTCAAGACGCTTAAGAACATTCCGATGTCCTTTCGATGAGAAACTCGATCTTAAACTACGATGTAATGACATTTATATATCCCCTTCCTTATTTTCTTTAATATGCACAATTAAGATTTTTTAACCTTGCGAACATAAGCATCAAAATATTCACCTGATCTTGTAAAAGTAGGCAACATTTTAAGAGCCAATGATCTATTTTTAAATCTGTTAACGCAAACCTGATGATACTTCCCGCTTGGTATTATAAACGGTTTGAAGCCCTCATCACGTAATTTTGCAACTTCTTCTCTTGCACGTAGGGGATCAGTATAAGTAACAACCTGAATCGTCCATCCCCCTTCTGTAACCGGCTCGAATTTATCTGCAAGAACTGCAACAGATGCTACGGTCTTTTCCTCGCCCTTAGCCTCTTCGGGTTTACTACCTTCTGTTATTGAAACATTCTGAGGTTCACTTATTATTTTTATAGGAGAAACCTCTTCAGCAATCTCTCCTTTATTACCTCCACCGCGTCCTGAGGCGACACCAAAAGCATAAGCTACAGCCATAACAATAATAATAAACAATATAAACACTAAAAACTTATCAAAGCTTAAAATAAATTGCTTAGGTGCCTCTTTATTACTACTGCTTTGTTCCTCTTGGGCAGATAAATTTTCTGTGCAAATCTCGTTAAATAACTCGCCTTGGGGGGCATCTTGTTTCTTTGTTTCAACTAAATTTTCCATCAATATAACCCAAGATGTAAAAAATCCATTTCACTAAATTATTTACGAAAGAAAACAACCCCTCATCCTATAGTGGCTAAAGGAGTATAGCATAAATACAATATCTTTTTCAAGATTGTTTTATAATAGAATTAAACAAAATACAGAGACTATTCTACCATTTTCCACCGGCGTGGAGGCCAATAGATAAAGAATGCTTTCCCAATCACGTCTTTATGCTCAACAAATCCCCAATTGCGACTATCACTGCTATGTGCACTGTTGTCGCCTAACACAAAATATGAATTATCAGGGACATTTATGACCTGATTTGTCCTGCCGTATTCCCAATCTTCTCTATTGTAATAATAATTTTGCCGTATAATCTGGGAATCAGTTAATATTTTGCCGTTAATATATACGTCTCCATCTTTTATCTCGACAGTTTCCCCTCCTAAAGCGATGAGTCTCTTAATAAAATCCCTCTTTTTGTCTTTGGGAAATTTGAAAACTATAACTTCTCCTCGTTTAGGTTCACGAAAACGGTATATAATTTTATTGACCAAAATTCTATCCCCTTCAATAAGGGTATCTCGCATCGAACCAGTTGGTATTTTAAAAGCCTGAACAAAAAATGTTCTAATAAAAAGCGCTAAAATAAGAGCAATAACTATCGGCTCAACCCACTCTTTAACCCAATACTTTAAACTAGGATGCCGATTCAGATAACCGTTATACCATGTAAGCATTGTACTCCTTTCTTTTTTACGGATATATTCTCCGCTACAATTATTTATCTATTCTCAGTACAGATATAAAAGCCTCCTGAGGAAGATCAATTTTACCTATTTTTTTCATGCGTTTTTTACCGGCCTTCTGCTTCTCCCATAATTTACGTTTACGCGTAATGTCTCCCCCGTAACATTTCGAAGTAACGTTTTTGCGTAACGGTTTAATTGAATCTCTTGAAATAACCTTTGAGCCGATAGCCGCCTGAATTACAACTTCGAAAAGTTGTCTGGGAATTACTTCCTTCATTTTAGCAACTAAACTTTTGCCGCGATAATATGCATTATCCTTGTAAACAATAGTAGACAATGCATCAACTATTTCTCCGTTAATTAAAATATCCATACGGACAAGACGTGAAGCTTTATATCCTATAAAATCATAATTAAAAGAACCGTATCCGCTGGTCAGAGACTTAATCTTATCGTAAAAATCCATAACAATTTCAGAAAGAGGAATTTTATACACCAAAAGAACCCGTTCAGTATCCAAATACTCCGTGCTCACATAATCGGCACGACGCTCCTGGCAGAGTTTCATGACATCTCCTATTGAACGTGAAGGTATCAATAAATTTACTAAAATATACGGTTCTTCAAATTTTAAAATTTCATTCGGTGGAGGCAATTTTACAGGGTTATCAACAAGCATAACCTTATTATTTGTCTTAGTAATTTGATAACTAACATTAGGTGCGGTTATAATCAAATTAAGACCGAATTCCCTCTCCAATCGTTCCTGTATTATTTCCATATGCAGAAGCCCTAGGAACCCGCAACGAAATCCGAAACCAAGGCTCTGAGATGATTCAGGCTCAAAAATAAAAGAAGAATCGTTTAACCGTAATTTTGCAAGGGCGTCGCGCAAAAGATCAAAGTCCTTGGCATTTATCGGATACATTCCGCAAAACACCATGGGTTGAACATCTTTATAGCCTTCCAGGGGCTCAGCGGCCGGATTTTTTTCATGTGTCACAGTGTCGCCTATTTTAACATCATGCACCTCTTTGATATTCGCTATTAAATACCCTACTTCCCCCACACCCAAGGAGTCTACTTTCTGCATATGAGGATTAAAAACGCCTAATTCTTCTATTTCATACGACTTATCAGTAAACATCATTTTTATAGAATCTCCGGTCTTTAAAATACCGTCAAAAACACGGATATATACTATTACACCTCGATAGGTATTAAATTTTGAATCAAATATCAACGCTTTAAGAGCCTCTTTCTCACCACCTTTAGGAGGCGGAACCTCGGAAATAATTTCATCCAGTACCTCTTCAATTCCCTCGCCGGTTTTAGCACTGGTGAGGTTAATATTTGATGTATCAATTTTCAGTACCGTCTTTATCTGCTCTTCTACCCTGTTTAAATCAGTAGCAGATAAGTCTATTTTTGTAATTACTGGAATTAGAACCAGATTCCTTGCCTTTGCTAAATAAAAATTTGATACTGTCTGTGCCTCAACACCTTGAGAACCGTCAATCAACAATAATCCTCCTTCGCACGCAGCTAAACTTTTTGATACTTCATATGTAAAATCAACATGGCCTGGAGTGTCGATAAGATTCAGTATATATCCCTTATGATATATACGTACAGCACGGGCTTTTATTGTAATTCCCCGTTCCCTTTCCAAGTCCATGTCATCAAGCATCTGTGCACGAAACTCACGCTTCGAAATCGCTTTAGTAGTGAGTAAAAAACGATCAGCCAGAGATGATTTTCCGTGATCAATATGCGCAATGATTGAAAAATTGCGAATTTTATCTTTATCTATTTTATTCATAATGCAAACTTACCCTGTAAAAGTTACTTTACAAAAATTTAATCCTGATCTACTGCGGGTTGGAAAATATATCAGCAGACTATCCTAATAAATCCCGTATTGCTTTTCGGCGGTCCTTTTGAGAAAAAACCGCCGTACCAGCAACAAGAATATCCACACCAGCATCACGTGCTACCTTGGCCGTCTTTTCATTTATGCCGCCGTCAATCGATATAAGCCCGATATAAGTTTTTCTTAACTCTTTGACCTTCTTTACAACATCAGGCATAAACTCCTGACCGCCAAAACCCGGTTCAACACTCATTAATAAAACCAAATCAAGATTAGTTACTATATCACTTACATTTTTATCCACAGGAGTCTTGGGTTTTAAAGAAATTCCAGCTTTTGCACCGCTTTTTTTTATCATACTTATTGTCTCATCAAGATTATCACATGCTTCATAATGAACTGTTATAATGTCGGATCCAGCATCACGGAAATCTTTTATATAACGTATGGGTTCATCAATCATCAAGTGCACATCAAGTGGCAACTTGGTTCTCCTTCGGATCCATTTGATAACCACGGGTCCGATAGTGATATTTGGCACAAAATGTCCGTCCATGACATCAACGTGAATAAAATCAGCGCCTCCATCCTCGACGTCTTTTATCTCACGTTCTAAATTACCAAAATCAGCAGAAAGAATACTTGGTGCTATAAATATTTTCTTCATAATTTTAACCCCGTTAACCTTAAATAATATTACAATGAAAAATTACTGCGAATTCTATTTTGCAGCCTCTCTTCAGTTGGCCCTATAATAACCAAACTTAAATTAGATTCCTTAAATATCTGCCTTGAAATATCTAAAATATCACCAGCGTCAATATCTTTTATTTTTTGCTTTATCTTATCCATATCCGGGATTTCTTTAAAATACATGGCTTTATCTCCCATCCACAACATATGCTCAAGCGTATCTTCAAGGGCAAAAGAAAGCTGATTAATAAAATATTCTTTGGCGCGACGCAATTCATTTTTGCTGATACCCTTTTTTTTAATTTTAGATAACTCGTTTAATATAACACTCAAAGTTCGCTCAACTTTATTATTCTCAACCCCTGCGGATACGGTAAATGATCCAGTGTCTTCATAAGTGCTCAAGCCCGTTCTAATTTCATAAGCAAGCCCTCTTTTTTCTCTCACCTCATCATACAAACGAGAACTCATATTAGCTCCTAAAATAATATGAAGAAGGGATAAAGCATACCTTCTAGGATCAGTTTTGCTTACAGAATGCATTCCCATAACAAGGTTTGTTTGTTCGGTCTTCTTTTCATGAAAAAGAAAACGCGGTCTACTTTGACGGGAATTTGCTTTAATATTTAATGCCGAATTTATTGACTTAGAATTTCCTAGATGTCGCTGCACAGATTCTACAATCACACCATGCTCTATGTCTCCGCAGACTGTTACTAATATATTATTTGGCTTATAAAATTTTTTATGATATTTTTTGATATCATTTCGGCTTATCTTTGCTACCGACCCAATGGTACCCGAGACAAACCTTCCTAATGCATGATTGGGCCATAATAATGTATTTATCAAATCATGGGCATAATGCATGGGCATGTCCATGTACATTTTAATTTCCTCTAAGATAACGGTTCTTTCCCTTTCAATATCTGTTATGCTAAAAAGAGGGTTCTGGACCATATCGGCAAGAATTTCTAATGCATAATCGAAATGCTTTTTTATAATTTTTATAAAAAAATAAGTCGTATCTTCTGAAGTATAACCATTCAATACACCACCCCGTCCTTCGACTTCCTCTTTTATATTCTTAGCACTTCTTTTCTTTGTACCTTTAAAAACGAGGTGCTCTATAAAATGAGAAATGCCGGATATGCTCTCGGGCTCGTTCCTTCCGCCTACCTTTAGTCCTATGCCTACGGCAATCGAATCCCGTGCTTTTAGCTGATTAGTAACAATCTTTAATTTATTGTTTAATACTGTAATAGGATACATTTTTTTGACTTTAAGTCTTATTACAATCTAAGTAACTCTGCAGCATAACCTGGGCTGCTAATGCATCAACCTTTTTTTTCTTTTTTTTACCCGAAAGTGAAGAACCATGCATGTATTGCATTGCTTGTTTGCTGGTAAGTCTTTCATCCCATGTTTCGATAGGTACCGGTATTTTATCCTTTATTCTGTAAATCAATGATCTGATATTTTCACTCGCAATACCTTCAGTGCCGTCCATCTTTATGGGAAGTCCCACAACTATTCTCTCAGCCTGGCAGGTATTAATAAACTCATTAAGTTTTTCCGCAAGCTCAGTATCAGTGCCCCGTTCAAAATATCCGACCGAATGGGCAAACATGTTGAGCTCATCAGACTTAGCAACTCCAATTCGTTTTTCTCCGATATCCAATCCTAAAAAGATCATAGAATTATGATAAATTAAATACTTTTTATTGTTTTTACCAGTTTTTTTACAAAAAGTGATGTTTTTTTAACACTTTTGGTTTTCTTAATTTCATTAATAATAGCACTCCCCACAATCACACCGTCACTTACCGAACAAATTGTCTTTATTTGATTCTTATCAGAAACACCAAAACCGACCAGAACGCTCTTTTGTGTATATTTTTTAATTTGTTTTAAATTCACGGAAAGGTCTCTAGCAAGATCATGCCTTGCACCAGTTACACCGCGTCGTGAAACATAGTAAATAAAACCGCGGCTTTTTTTAGCTAGCATTTTCATCCTCACGTGCGGAGAAGTCGGTGCTATAAGGTAGATTAAAGATAAATCATTTTTTCTGAGCTGCCTGTCAAAATATTTATCCTCCTCAGGAGGCAGATCTGGGCATAAGACACCGTCGAATCCGTTCTGTACTAACTTATGGACAAAATCCTTAATTCCGTAGTGATAAATAATATTATAATACGAAAAAAATATTATAGGCAAAGTAACACCTTTTTTGCGGAGTCTTGATACTAAATTGAACGCATCACAGACTTTGGTTTTATTTTTTAATGCCACAAAAGATGCATCCTGTATAGTAGGCCCATCGGCTAAAGGATCGGAGAAAGGGATTCCCAGCTCAATAATATCAACACCTATTTTATTAAATTCCGTTATTAACTTTTCAGTAAAACTTAAAGCAGGATACCCTAGTGTCACATAAGCGCAAAAAATCTTTTTTTTATCTTTTTTTATTTTTTTAATCCTAGATTCTAAACAATTCATAATAATCCAATCCTGTTATTAAATATTGAGATAATTGCGTACAATAGGTAAATCTTTATCTCCGCGTCCGGAAAGACACATAACGATTATATCTTTACGTGAAAGTTTAGGCGCTAATTTCCGAAGATATGCAATAGCATGTGATGATTCTAATGCAGCAATTATTGCTTCTGTATCAATAAGTAATTGAAATCCCTCTAGGGTTTCTTTATCAGTAATAGACACATACCGTACACGTCCTGTCTCTTTAAAATATGCATGTTCAGGACCAACTCCTGGATAATCAAGGCCGGCAGAAATTGAATGCGCAAGTTTTATCTGCCCGTCCTTATCCTGAAGTATGTAACTTTTCATTCCATGCAGTACGCCAACACTCCCCTTTAGTAAAGCAGAGGCATGAAAATTAGTAGAAAGTCCCAAGCCTGCAGCTTCAACACCTATCATCTTTACCTTGGTTTTAAGAAAAGGATAAAAAAGACCTAACGCATTACTGCCTCCTCCTATACAGGCAACCAAATAATCTGGTTCTTTTATTCCTTCACGGCGCAGCTGGCTCTTTGTCTCACGGCCGATAATAGACTGGAAGTCACGCACCAGCATGGGATACGGATGAGGGCCAACTGTTGAACCCAGAATATAATATGTATCATCAACATTTGTCACCCAATCACGAATCGCTTCATTAGTTGCATCTTTTAGGGTTCTTGATCCGGAAGAAACGGGACGTACCTCGGCGCCGAGCAATTTCATTTTGTAAACATTCGGAGCCTGTCGTTTAATGTCCTCCTCTCCCATATATACAATACATTTGAGACCAAAAAATTTAGCTGCTGTAGCAGTAGCAACACCATGCTGACCCGCACCTGTTTCAGCAATGATACGGCGTTTACCTAATTTCACAGCCAATAATGCCTGCCCGATAGTATTGTTAATCTTATGAGCACCGGTATGACATAGATCTTCCCTTTTTAAAAAGATACGTGCACCGCCTAACTTTTTTGTTAAATTCCGCGCATAAAAAAGAGGGGTAGGCCTGCCTGCATATGTTTGTAGAATATTCTTAAATTCTTTTTGAAAGGCCTTATCCTTTTTAAAATAAAGATACGCTTTCTCTAATTCATCTAAAGCATGAAAAAGAACCTCGGGTATAAACTTCCCCCCAAACTTATCAAAATGACCGCTTGAATCGGGTAACTTTTTCATAAACATTTCCTCATCATAAGTAATTGTACTATAAATATTTATATTAACAATCTAAAACTTCTTAATAAAAAATCTTTGTATGGGATAAATTTAAAATGGTGTGTAAAACCCTAATCAAAATATACTAATTTTAACACCGGGGATATACTTTTTAAGGTTTTATCTTATTATTTGCCATACTTTTACATACAACGAATAGTGATAAGGGGTAAATCTAGCACAGCTCGCAAATAATGTCAAATAATTTCACTCTGGGCCTATCTCCACTTAACTTCTTCAAGTGAGGAGTCTTTAATCCAGCCTTCTTTGCCGCTTTTAAGTAGTATTTTATACCATTTATTATTTTCTGATGTAATTATTACTTCAATACCTTCGCTCAACCGGAATGCGACTTTATCAGCTGTGGAAGGACCATATCTTACATCAGCTCCGGCAGAAGTAATAACTGCTTCAGGGGCTGAAAATAACGGGGAAATCTTGAGTATTAATGCGGAAATAGAAATGAGAAATATTATACTTATAAACAGTGACATTCTTTTTAATATTTTCCCTTTTTTTACCAGAAGTAAACATAGTCTTAATATAACAATCATTAAAAATAAAATTAATAAAACTACCTGCAATTCATCCAATGTAATATATGAAAGTATTCTCTCCCCCTCTCTAATATACCAATTTCGGGTATCATTTACCTTAAATTTTATAAAACCACGGGCAAAGGACAAATTATCATTAATGAGTTTATCCCTGGGGTCTATCATAAATGCCCGTTTATAGTTTAGAACAGCTTTGCCTAAATTATCTGTTTTGAAATAACAATTTGCAAGGTTATAGAACAACTCTGCACTATCAATATTTTTTTCAAAAACAAGTTTTTCATATATATCTTTTGCTTTCTCATATTCACCTTGGCGATATAAATCATTTGCCTGGACAAACAAGGAATTATTGGTTTGTGCAAAAATATAGCCGTCTCCTTCGAGCATAAAACTTACAGATAAAATAAATGTTCCGATTAAAACGATATATCTCATTTAATCTTCCTTTCCAATGCTTCCCCAATCCCCAACAAAAGCAATCTTAACTCTTTATACTGTTCCGGGGATATTTTTGACGAAGCATAACGTGCAAGATTGCATGATTCATAAAAGTCC
>Ga0164318_10005789_pt1 | contig 11958 bp, 10 predicted proteins | sample GuaBasSedimGuay9_FD_113734 | JGI IMG/M metagenome (GOLD analysis project Ga0164318, IMG submission 113734) | Subseafloor sediment microbial communities from Guaymas Basin, Gulf of California, Mexico - Guay9, Core 4571-4, 0-3 cm | ecosystem: Environmental > Aquatic > Marine > Hydrothermal vents... | reverse complement strand
CGTATATCTTAAGCCTGTTGTCCAAGTTGTTTTTGAGTCCTTGTATGAAGTTGGTTTTCGGGACTTTTGCTTCGTTGTTGGCCGCGGTAAAAGAGCTGTGGAAAACCATTTTACTCCAGATTACCAGTTTATTCATTTGCTTGAGGAGAAGGGGCTTAAATACCAAGTTGAGGAGTTGAACCGTTTTTACCACATGATTGTTAATTCTAAGATTTTGTTTGTGAATCAACCTGAGCCTAGGGGTTTTGGTGACGCTGTCCTGCGGGCTGAAAGTTTTGTTGGCTCTGAACCTTTTCTTGTTCACGCTGGTGATGATCTCATTTTAAGTAATAATAGTGGTCATTTAAGGAGGCTTCTTAAAACATTTGATAAAAATGATGCGGATGTTGTGTTTTTAGTCGAGGAAGTTGAGAATCCAAGACAATATGGTGTTGTAGAAGCGGAGTTTATGGAAGAAGGAATTTTACATGTGTTGGATATTGTTGAGAAGCCTAGGAAGCCTCCTTCAAATTTGGCTGTTGTAGCCATATATGTGTTTAAGCCTTCAATATTTGATAAGTTAAGGAAGGCAAAACCAGACAAGAAGGGGGAAATACAGCTTACAGATGCTATTAAGGCTGCTATAGATAGTGGTGAGAAGGTTCTTGCCGTAAAGCTTCATGAGGATGAGAAACGTTTAGATGTAGGCAATCCTCGTAGATACTGGGATGCATTGCGTGAAAGCTATGAATGGGCATTAAATAAGGTTAAAGGGTGAATAACTTGTCTACATGGAAGGTTTCTATATTTGGTTTAGGCTATGTTGGTCTTAGTCACGCTGTCGCATATGCTTTGAAGAACATAAGGGTAGTTGGATTTGATGTAGACAGGGAGAAAATTGAGCTTGTTAGGAAGGGCGTTTCACCTATTAAGGAGCCTGATGCTGTTAAACATATTGAAAGCCTTGTTAAAGATGGTAAAATAAGGGTTACCGAAAATTATAGGGATGCGGTTTTGTCAACCGATATATCTTTTGTTTGCGTTAATACACCTTCTCTCCAAGATGGTAGTGCAGATCTCAGCCAAGTTAGGTCGGCTATTTCTATGATTGGTGAGGTCCTTCGCGATAAGGAAGGGTTTCATCTTGTGGTTGTTAATAGTACTGTTCCGCCTTCAACTACTGAGAACGTTGTGAAGCCTTTACTTGAGGATGTTTCGGGTAGGAGGGTTGGTGAAGATGTTGGTTTATGTTTTATGCCTGAGTTTTTAAGGGAGGGTTCTGCTGTTCAAGATATTTTGAGTCCTTGGCGTATAGTTATTGGCGAAGTTGATAAGAAAGGTGGAGATGTTCTCTACCAGTTTCTTTTAGATGTTTACCATGGTAAATTGCCGCCGCTTATAAGGACTACTTCTGTTAATGCTGAGTTGATTAAGTATGCTAGTAATGCTTTTTTGGCCATGAGAGTTAGTTTTATTAATACTATTGCTAGGCTATGCGAATTGCTTCCTAATTCAGATGTGGATGTTGTTGCTTATGGTGTAGGATTGGATCCTAGAATTGGTACACGTTATCTTAAGGCTGGTCCTGGTTTTGGTGGTATATGTCTTCCAAAGGATCTTAGGGCTTTGATAACTGCTAGTGAGAAACTTGGCTTTGATCCCGTTCTTTTTAAAGCTGTTTATGAGGTTAATGAAGCTCAGATTAGACATGTTGTAGAGATTGTTGAAATGTTGCTTGGAGATTTGAGTGGTAGGGTTGTGGCTATTCTTGGTCTTGCTTTTAAGGCTGGTATAGATGATGTTCGTGAGTCGCCTGCTATTAAAATTGTTGATTATCTTCTTGAAAGAAACGCTAAGGTTAAGGTTTATGATCCTTTGGCTATGGATAATGCCAAGACTGTTTTGAAGGACAGAGTATCTTATGCTTCATCAATGTACGAGTGCATCAAAGATAGTAACGTTGTTATTATTGTTACTGACTGGGATGAATTTAAGAAAATGGAGATTAAGAAGCTTCGAAGTCTTATGAAAAAACCTATAATTATTGATACAAGAAGAATTCTTGTTAACAAGATTTCAGAGGCTGGTGATGAAATTTTATACATAGCTTTAGGACGTCCTTTATCATTTGAGACATTAAAGAAGAGATAATGCTAAGTGTTTGATGTTTTAGAAATTTTAACTAACTTGTGGAGTTGTACTATTTGTTTATAGGGTGGTAAGTATAGCATTTAAAATTCTATGTGGAGTGGAAGTTTTAAATTTAAAATTGAAATTATAGTTTTACAGCTAGCATAGTGTGTTTAATGGTTAAGTTCTGTGTTAGGTGAGGTTTTTGAAGGCTCTTGTGCTTAGTGGTGGTAAAGGTACTAGGTTGAGGCCTTTAACTTTTACTACTGCTAAACAGTTGATTCCTGTGGCTAATAGACCTATTCTTGGCTATGTTCTTGACCACGTGGCTGAGGCAGGTATCAAAGATGTTGGCGTCGTAATAGCGCCTGATACTGGTGAAGATGTTAAGAGATATGTTGGTGATGGTTCTGAGTGGGGTATTAATGTTACCTATATTGTTCAGGAGCCTTTAGGACTTGCTCACGCCGTTAAAATTGCTCGCAGTTTTCTTGGTGATGATGATTTTCTTATGTATCTTGGTGATAATCTTCTCGGTAAGGGTGTTACAGATCTTGTTGATAGGTTTTTGAGTGAGAGCCTTGATGCTCTTATTTTGTTGAAAGAGGTGAATGATCCTACTAGGTTTGGTGTTGCTGTTCTCGATGATGAGGGTAATGTTGTTAAACTTGTGGAAAAGCCTAAGGTTCCTCCTAGTAATTACGCTCTTGTGGGTGTTTATTTGTTTTCTAGTAAGGTTCATGTGGCTGTTGATAGGATTAAGCCTTCTTGGCGTGGTGAACTTGAAATAACCGATGCTATACAGGAAATGATTAATTTAGGTTATAGGGTGAAGGCGGAGATTTATGATTCTTGGTGGCTTGACACCGGGAAGAAGGATGATGTTCTTTCAGCTAATGCTAAGATTTTAGACGAATTTATTCAGAGGGATGTTCGAGGTAAGATTGTTGATAGTGCTGTGGAGGGCAGGGTTAGGGTTGAAGAGGGGGCTCAAGTCATTAATAGTGTTGTTAGGGGTCCTTGTGTTATTGGTAGGAATTGTTTAGTTAAAGATTCATTTATTGGCCCTTATACGAGCGTGTGTGATAGAGCTCAAGTCATTAATAGTTCAATTGAGTATTGCGTTGTTTTAGAAAATGCATTAATTAAGGATGTAGAGAGGTTGGAAGAAAGCCTTATTGGTAGGAATGCGAAAGTTATTAAGAATAATAGACGTAAGGTTCTTAGGCTTCATGTTGGTGACTACTCGGAGGTAGAAATATGAAGGAATATCCTCTTGAAGGTGTAAGAGTGTATGAGCTTAAAGTATTGCCTGACGAAAGAGGCTTTTTTGCTGAGGCTTTGAGAAGTGATTGGAAAGAGCTTTTGGGTGATGAGTGGATTGTTCAAGTGAATTTAAGTTACAGTTATCCTGGGATTGTTAGAGCATGGCATAGGCATCTTAGAGGCCAAGTGGATTATTTCCTTGTTTTGAAGGGTGCTATGAAGATTTGTGCTTACGATGATGAGACGAGGAAAATGGTTGAAATAGTGGCTAGTGAGAAAAAGCCTTCAATAGTTAGGATACCAGGTAAATATTGGCATGGTACAAAAACTGTTAGCAGTGAGCCTTCTCTGACTGTTTACTTTGTAACTAGGCTCTATGACTATGAGAATCCTGATGAACATCGCAGACCTTGGAACGATCCAACGATAGTTCCAAGTGAGATAAATGGTCGTAAAGATGATCCACGTGTTGGTAAGCCTTGGGACTGGTTTAGGCCTCCTCACAAATAGGTGATGTGTTATGAGGGTTTTGGTTACTGGTGGTGCTGGTTACATTGGTTCTACTCTTTTGAGGTTGCTTCTTGAGAAGGGTTACGATGTAGTATGTTTGGATAGGTTCTTTTTCGGCTATGATTCAATTAAAGATGTTGAAGATCAAATTAAGGTTGTTAAGGACGATGTTAGGTGGTTTGATCCCAGTATTTTGAATGGTGTTGATGCTGTTTTTGATTTGGCTGCCCTTTCAAATGATCCTGCTGGTGAGCTTGATCCTCAGAAAACATTGGATATAAATTATAAGGGTAGAGTTAGGGTTGCAAAGCTCTCGAAGAAACATGGAGTTAAAAGGTACGTGTTGGCTAGTAGTTGTAGTGTTTACGGGTTTCAAGAAGGAATATTAACTGAGCAATCTAGTGTGAACCCACTTACGACGTATGCTAAGGCTAATGTGTTAGCTGAGAAAGATGTGTTGCCGTTGGCTGATGATTCTTTTGTTGTTACGGTGCTTAGACAGGCTACTGTTTACGGTTTTTCTTATAGGATGAGGTTTGATTTAGCGATAAATGGTATGACTTTAAGTTTGTTTAAGAATGGTAAGTTGCGGATTATGAGAGATGGGACTCAGTGGCGTCCATTTGTTCATGTTAAAGATACTTCTAGGACTTTTATTGAGGTTATGGAGGCGGATAAGGAAGTTGTTAATGGTCAGATTTTTAATGTTGGGAGTAACGATCAGAACTATCAGATATTTGATTTAGCTAAGCTTGTTGCTGAATCTTGTGGATTACCCTTTATTTATGAGTGGTATGGTTCGCCTGATAAGAGAAGTTATAGGGTGAGTTTCGATAAAATTGCAAAGGTTTTAGGTTTTAAGCCTAAATATACTCCTAGGGAAGGTGCAAGGGAAATTTTTGATGCTCTTAGGGATGGAAGGTTAAATGGGGATGATCTTAGAACTATTACTGTTAAGTGGTATAAGCATCTTTTGGAAATGCGGAAGTTTATTAGGGATGTTGAGATTAATGGGGTGTTGCTATGAGAGTAGTAGTTATTGGTTCAACTGGTCAGCTTGGCACCGATTTAATGAAAGTACTTGGCTCTGATCATGAAGTTATTGGTTTAACTCATGGCGATATAGAGGTTACCGATTATAACAGTTGTCTGGCTTTGAAGAAGTATAGTCCTGATGTGGTTATTAATACTGCTGCGTTTCATAAGACTGATTTATGTGAGGATGAGCCTTTGAAGACTTTTTCTGTTAATGCTTTAGGTGCGAAAAATGTTGCGTTGATATCCAAAGAAATTGGTGCTACATGTGTGTTTATTAGCACCGATTATGTTTTTGATGGATCTAAAAATGAGCCTTATACTGAGGATGATGTTCCGAACCCAATAAATACGTATGGAATATCGAAGTTGGCTGGAGAATTATATACTAGGTGGAACCCGAAGCACTATATTGTTAGGGTTGCTAGTTTATTTGGTGTTGCTGGCGCAAGTGGTAAGGGCGGTAATTTTGTCGAAACGATGATTAAGAAGGCGAAGAATGGCGAGGTTATTAGGGTTGTAGATGATATGTGGATGAGTCCAACTTATACGAGGGATGCAGCGGCTGCCATCAAGAAAATATTGGAACTAGGACTTCCTTTTGGAGTATATCATGTAACTAACCGAGGTTTTTGTACGTGGTTCCAATTTGCTAAAGAAATTTTTAATCAGCTTGGTTTAAACCCGGTTTTAGAGCCGATAAAGACTGAAGAGTTGAAGATGAGAGCTAAAAGGCCTAGATTTTCTGCGCTTAAGAGCATTAAACTTTCCAAATATGGCATAGATATGAGAGATTGGAAAGAGGCTCTTCATGAGTATCTTGTTGAAAAAGGTCATATTAGGAAAGAGTAGAATAATTTTGAGATTCTGGTGATTGCATTTGAAGAATCTTCCTAAGGTTTCTCTTATATGGGTTAATTATAATAGTATGCATGTTATTGATTACATTAAAAGTTCGTTGGAGTCTTTGATGCGGCTTGATTACCCTAATTATGAGCTTATTGTTGTTGATAATGGTTCTACTGATGGTAGTAGAGATGTTGTTAAGGAGTTTCTTGAAAGTTTTGGTGGTAATGTGGAGACGAAGCTTATTTTGCTTAGTAGAAATTATGGTTTTTCGGGAGGTGTGAATGCGGGTTATATTGTTAGAGATAGGTGTAGCAAGTATGTTGGTGTGGTGAATAATGATGCGATTTTTTATCCTGAGTACTTGAGGGTTTTGGTTAAGTTTATGGAGTTGAATCCTAGGGTGGGTGCGGTTCAGGGATTGGTTCTTAGGTTGGGTAGTGATCGTATAGATAGTGCTGGTGCTTTTATTGATGAGCTTTTAGTGCCTTACTTTATTTTTAGGGAGCGTAGGGTGAATGAATTTGATGGAGAAAAGGTTTTTGCTGTGTCTTTTGTGGAGGGGACAGCACCTCTGTATAGGGTTGAAGCAGTGATGAAGTCTATGCCTATTGGAAATAGGATGTTTGTTACGGGTGGCTTTGCGTATTTTCTTGAAGATGTGTTGTTAGGATTACTGCTTTGGGAGAAAGGTTATAGGTGTGTTATGTTTCCTTACCCGGTTGCGGAGCATTATAGGAAAGCGACGATTAAGAAATATAGTGAGAAAATTAGGTTAATAGGTTTAAGGAATTTTCTTGCTCTTAATATGGTTGCAAATAGTAGGTTTAAGAGCGTGGTTTTTTCTAAACATTTCGTGAAGAGTCTTTTTAGAGAAAGAAAATTGTTTAGGGTTGTTATGGATGGCATAAGACTTGGTAGGGAGTTGATGAAAACTTTTGGGAAGTTAGATATTTATAGGGCTCCATTATTGAAAGTTGACTGCTTAAATGCTGTAAGATATGTTCTTGACGCACGATTTTACCATAGTATGTTAAAGGGTAGTCTTGCGGATGAACTTAAAATTTGATGTAAAAATGGTTTGAAGAAGATTGTATAAGGTTTCTATTGTGTTAAAGAGTATGTGCGATTTTATTGGTATTAAGCTTATAAGGTTAAAGGGTTGAAACTGTAACTAGTTAAGAGTTGAGCGGTGTAAGTGTCTGTTAATGTGGTGTTTTAGAGTGAGAAACGTTGTGTTAATAACTGTGGATTGTCTTCGATACGATTATGCTGTTAAACATATGCGTTTTGTTAGGAGATTCTTTGAAAGACATGGCACGGTGTTTGAGAGAGTTTTTGTTCATGGTCCTGGGACAACTGTTTCGTTTCCTGCGATTTTAACTTCGTCGTACCCGCTTATGTATGGTGGATATCCTTATTTATCTAAGTATAGAGTTTTGCTATCTGAAGTTCTTAGAAAAAACGGGTTTATAACTGTTGGATTAGTTCCTAACCCTTATTTGACTGGTACTTTTGGGTATAGTAGAGGCCACGTGGTTTATTTTAACTATATGGATTCTGGGTTTTGGGTTCTGGGCCGTGTTAAACCGTATTTTAGGATACCTAAGTTTGTGCCAACAATGTTTTTGAAGAATATACTTTATGGAAGGTTGCCGTATGTGAAGGCCCAATTTTTAACGGAACATGCAATGCGGATTTTGAAATCTATAGTCTCGAGCGGTTTGAATAGGGGATTTTATTTATGGCTTCACTATATGGATGCTCATATGCCGTATGCTCCTTCAACAAAGAGTTTAAAGGCGTATGGTATTAATATGTTTGATGTTAGGCGGTTAAACCGTAAGCCAAGATTATCTAAGCGTGATGAAGGTTTGTTGAAAACTGCTTATGCAAGTTGTGTTTTTGATGTGGATAAGAATATAAAGAGGTTAGTGGAGTTTTTAGAAGATGAAAAACTTCTTGATGAAACACTGGTGATTATTACTTCAGATCACGGAGAGGAACTTCTTGAAACAGGGGATTATGGGCATCATCCTAAGTTGACTGCTAGGCTTCTTCATGTTCCCTTGTTTGTATATCCTAGGCTTACCGAGAAAAGCCGTGTTGATGCACTTAAAGGACTAATTGATCTGGCGCCGTCGATACTTAAGACATTGGGTCTCTCGGTTAAAGTGTCTCGATGGCATGGTAAGCCAACTTTGTTGACGCTTAAGGGAGATAACTTTGTAATAGCGGAGTGTGGTCATACACGTAAGTCTGAGTTTGTTAAACGACATGAAATTCAGTATGCCTTAATTACTGAGAGATATAAGTTTGTATATTGGCCAAACAAGAATAGGATGGAGTTGTACGATTTGACTAGAGATCCTCTTGAGATAAACAATGTTGCAGCGGAAAATGCAGATCTAGTAGCTTCATTTCTTAAGTTAGTGAATGAACATATAAGGTTTGAGAGAACTGCTGATATAAGGGAGAAAATAAAACGCGTGCGAATAAAAAGTAGAATACGTAGAAAATAGCAATAAACAGTACTTTGTTGTTTCAAAGAAATAGTGTTATTAGAGTAAAAGATGCTAGATGATACTTACAGGCCAGTTTCGGAGAACTATATTTAAATGTTAAAATTAGTTCTAGAGCATTAATTATCGTTATATATTATAGTAGGTTAGGGTTCGCTAGTAGTTAATAGCTTGTGGTGGAGAACTGCTAATGAAGACAAGTGTTGTTGTAGTGACGTTTAATAGACATAAAGATTGTAAGGAAGCTTTAAAGAGCTTGCTGAAGCAGACAGCGCAGCCTGATGAAGTAATAATTATCGATAATGGCTCAAAGACTCCTTTTAAACTAGGGGAAGATGTCTCTGGTGGAGTAGATATTAAGGTGATCCGTTTAAGGAAAAGTGTAGAACTAGGGGCTGCTAGGTCTATGGGGGTTTTGCTTAGTAAAGGTGATATTATAATTTTTTTGGATGATGATGCTATTGTTGCTCCTGAATGGTTGAAGTCTTTTAAAGAGGCTATTGAAAAGGGATGTGATATTGCTACTGGTCCTTGTAAGCCTTTGTATCTTGCTAAGCCTCCGAGTTGGTGGGATGAGAAGCTTCATGGAGATTTTGTAGGGGTTGGTAACTATTACCATGTGTCTAGTGGTGATCCTTTGCGTTATGTTAAGGGAGGGAACATGGCGGTTAGGAGAAGAGTTTTTGATGAAGTTGGTTTGTTTAAGCCTTATTTGGGGCGTGTTCGTGGTAAGTTGCTATCTGGGGAAGAGTCTGATTTTGTGGTAAGAGCTTTGAGAAAGAGGTTTTCTGTGTGTTATGTTCCGGGTGCGGTTATGTACCATAAGGTTTTTCCTTATAGGTTGAGTTTTTGGTATATGATGAGACGTAGTTGGAATGGTGGGGTTTCTAGGAGAAGGCTTGCTTTTGAAGGTACTATTCGCCCAGGTCCAGTGCTTCGCTCTTTGTACTATATGGTTGATATATTGTTTAGGGTGTTTAAGGTTTGTAAAAACATGATTGTGAGCGATGTGGGTAGAAGTATGTGTGAAATCGGATTGATATTTAATCGATTAGGATTTTTGATAGGGAATCCCTTATAACTTAGGTGGTTGTAATTAAGTTATTTAAGTTCTGTGGGGGTATTTGATTTGAATCGGATACTTATGGTGGAGCCTAGTTATAAGCAACATGCGGCTGTTTCTGTGAGGCTTAAGTATTTTCTGGAGGCTTTAGAAAAATCTGATTTAGATGTAGATGTTTATAGTTATGATCTTGGATCTAAGGTTTCTAGGCTTTTTAAATATCTTTTTCCATCTGTTCCTAGAGATCTGCGCGAAAGGTTTAGATATGTAGATGTAGCTTTTGCTTCTTCTCCTCCGCCTCTTTTAGCTATAGTGGCTTCTCTTCTTGGCAAGAGATATGTTGTTGACATTAGGGATATCTGGGAGGAGTATGCTCAAGAGGTGTATCCAAGGTTTTTGGTTAAGAGAATAGTTTCCAAGTATTTTAATGCATTGAAGAATGCTAATGGTGTTGTGGTTACTACTGATGGTATGGCTAATTACTATAAGGAGAAACTTGGGGTAGATCCTTTTGTTATTCCTAATGGGACGGATACTGAAATCATTAGATGTAGTAGTGATGTTTTAAGGGATACTAGGCTAGTGGTGGTATTAGCAGATTTTAATACACCTTATCAAAACTTGGATCCTTTTATTGAGGCGATGACTTTAGCTAAGGATGTTAAGTTGTTAATTATAGGTAGTGGTAAGTATTTGGATAAATATTTGGTTTTAGCGGAGAAACTTGATGTTGCCGATAGAGTTAGGTCTGTTGGCCATGTACCATATGATCAACTTTCAAAATATTTGTGTAAGGCTTCTATTGGGATTGTTGGGAGGCCGCGCATACTTAACCCGGAGTATCTTTATACTATACCTACTAAGGTATATGATTATTTAGCTGCGGGGCTACCTGTTTTAGCATATGGGCCACCGAATTCCGAGTTGCAGAGATTTGTGGAAAACAACCGTGTTGGCGTTTATCTTACTGATTTAACTTCCGAGGCAATTTTCGATGCTTTATCAAAACTTTTTGATGGAGTTGAAGGGTTAAAAGAACATGTTTTAACGGTAGCTAAACAATATGATCGAAAGATGCTTGGCTATAAGCTTGTTGAGTTCGTTAAAAAACTATTATAGGTTGTTGGCTCTTGAGTTAAAATCTTCTAAGCTGATAGTATTAGATTTCCTGTTGATATTTTGCTTTAACATATTCTTTTAATATTTTGGGGTAGTCTCCAAAGATTTTTTTGTCGTATTTGTCAAAAGTTTTTATACGTTCTTTAATGAAAATGTTTGCTGCTTCTTTAATGTCGGTTGTGCCGTAGATTTCTTTGATTTTAGTTTTAACGTATTCTTCAAGTGACATTTTTTCTTCCAATCCTTCTTTTACCATTACATATTGGAAATATTTGTATAAAACGCGTACAGGGTCTTTGACGGTTCTTAAATGAAATGAAAGCGGTTTTTTAATATGTACTACTTTGTAGTATGTTATTGGTGCAACAAGTACTTCGAAATGTTTTATTTTTATATATTTGAGCTTAGGCGAATAGGTGAATAGCCAATGTTCGGTGTGAAGTTTTGATCTGGGGTTTTGGTGGAAAAGGTCTCCATCCAAACATATGTGTGGCCAATAAACTAGATAGTAGCGTTTGGGGTCTAGTCCTTCGATCAGTTCTCTAAGATATTTGGGCGTTTCTTCCTTGGCTATGAAGTCGGCATCCCAGCAGAGAATCCACTTGTATTCAGCAAGTTTTAAAGCCAGTGTTCTTGCTTTAACCATGTCTCCTGGCGGCATTCTTTCCATTTTCAGGTTTAGCCCATGTTCTTTTGCTAAGTTTTCAATTATTTGTGGTGTGCAGTCTGTTGAAGAATCTATTATGACATATTCGTCTACAAGGTCTTTTACCGAAAGTATTGATGGTTCAACCCATTCCTTTTCGTTCATTGTACAGACCATTGCTGATATTCCTTCTTTTTTGCTAACTGATGTAGCTGGAGGTATAAACCCCATTCTGTATGAGATTTCCGATATTAAGTTTCTTAGTTTAAATGTCAAAGCTCTTCCTAGCATTCTTCGAATAATTCTTCTATAGGACATTCTTGCTAGCTCCGCAGGATTTCTGACAACTTTACCATGATAATTTATATATAAGAGTTTGTCCTGCCTACATTGTTTAGGTGCTGATAGTAAACTTTTATGATTAGTAAAAAACTGGGAGGTAACGTTACTTTACAAAATGAAAATTATTTAGGTTTCCTAGAAGAACAATTGGTAACCTAATTTACGTAGATTTTATAGTTTGTCTAATATTATTTTTGCAAGATGTTCTGCTCCATCGGGGAATTCAGATGGTTTCTTGTTCTTAACCGTCTCTATGGCTTTTAAGAGTTCATCTGGTGTTATTTGTTTTACGAGCACGGCGTTTAGTTTTTTGGCTAGAAGTTCGGCGTCGGGCCATCCGGCTGTTAATGTCCATTCGGGGTTGGGTACTATTATTGTGGGTTTTTTGTATGTTAGTGCTGCGTCGATTACTGTTTTTCCTAGGTGTGAAATTACTATGCTTGCGCCGGCTATCCATTTTTGGAAGTCGGGGTCAAAGTCGAAGATGATCCATTGTGGAT
>Ga0164318_10005787_pt1 | contig 11961 bp, 9 predicted proteins | sample GuaBasSedimGuay9_FD_113734 | JGI IMG/M metagenome (GOLD analysis project Ga0164318, IMG submission 113734) | Subseafloor sediment microbial communities from Guaymas Basin, Gulf of California, Mexico - Guay9, Core 4571-4, 0-3 cm | ecosystem: Environmental > Aquatic > Marine > Hydrothermal vents >... | reverse complement strand
TCTAAGTTTTTAAAACCTTGCAAGTCATTTTCATATCTCCACATTGGTCATTGAGCGTGCTTACTGAGCGAAGTCGAAGTGCCGTATTTTCATTATTCATTCACAAGGTTACCTTTTAAAGTATTATATTTTACAATTGCTTGTAGCCTTTGTAATTCATGTAATGTTCGTTTAACTTTTGACATAGTTTCAGCATTAAATTCTCTAATATAATCAGTTGATGTAATCACTCCATTTTTAAATTGAGATGCTTTGGTTCTGCTAATTCTTTCTTGTAAAACAATTATTTTCTCATCATTAATAAGTAACTCGCTTAATTTATCTATATCATTTTTTTCTTTTGAAAGGGCAATGTCCAGATTTTTATCAAATACTTTACGCTGAGTATTTATCATATCCTGTTGAACTGAAAATATTTGTTTCTCACGTTTGTTTTTACTCCAGTCCCATATATTCCAGTTAAGGTTTATACCAACTGTGTATATTATGGCTGCATTATCGTCAAGCATATTCATGCCGGGATAACCATAACCAAAAGAACCAAAAGCTCCTAAGTATGGAAAGCGCTTAACACCATTTAATTGACTTATATTTTCCAGATTGTTTTGTTGGTATTGCATTAATTTATGTTCTGGCCTGTTAATATTATGTTCATCTTTAGGGTTTTGCAAACCAGGAATTATCAAATTCACTTCTTTTGTTAAAGTTGTATCCATAAGTATGGATAATATTTCAAGGCCATTTTTTTTACCTGCATTAAGCTCAGTTATGCTTTGTTCCAATTTTAGAATTTCTGCTTTTAAAACATCGGCATCTCCAGGCAATAAAACACCATTTTTTACACCAGAAATAACAAGTTTAAGTTGTTTATCTAAAGTTTGCTGTGTTAATTTTAATAGTTTTTGTTGTTCCTGAAAAATAAGTATCAGAAAAAATATTTCATTTACTTGTTCATTTAAAGAATAGAGTTTCGTTTTAATACTTTGATTGTTTACTTGTAGAGACGATTCTTCAACCGCTTTTTGTCTTTTTATTAATCCTCCATCATAAATAACCTGTCTAGCCTCAAGCATAACTTTATATTGCTCTTGTCCAATTAGAGGAATTTCCAACATAGGATTACTTGATATATAATGTGGCACATCAGCTACGTGGTAAATTTGCCCTGTAAGGTTTAAAACGGGTAAGTAAATCGTCTTTATATTTTGAATTTTGAGCTCATTTACCTTATAATTATGCTTAAAATCATTATTTAAAGGGTATTTTTGTATGGTTTGCTGCCGACAATTTGCAAGGTTTAAACTGTCATTTTCCTGAGCAGCAATACTTGTAAATATAAGTAGTAGAGTAAATGTTATTAGCTTTTTCATTTTAAATTATCTTAAAAAATGTACTTTTCACTTCTATTTATCAGATCCCTCTGTGAGGGTTATTGAATTGATTATTAAGTTACTAACTTCCTCTTTTCTTGATTTCAAAAAGTCATCATATTGATTTTCATTATCTTCAAAAACTACTTTTTGGATAATTGGTCTGCCAATAAATGGAAAAACACAAAGTGCAAGAATATTTACAATTAGTTGTCTGTGATCAACTTGCTTAATTGTTCCTTTTTTTATTTCTTTTTTTATTTCTTTTTCAAATAAATCAATATTCATTCCTGAGTTTTTAATAACTGCACCAACAAAACCTGCATTTTTTTTACTCACTTCATTAATAATAAACAGTGGAATAAAAGGATTTTTATTAATTATGTCTATATAACTATGAATAAAAGAGGTGATTTTTGTGAAGATATCACTTTCATTTTCAAAAATGCCCATTAAATTAGGTGCAAACTTTTTAAATGCAAATTTAAAAACTGCAGCAAAAAGTTTTTCTTTGCTGCGGTAATAATAATGTAATAATGATTTGTTAATACCTGCCTCATCTGCAATTTCTTGCATTCGTGCACCATCACTCCCTTTAGTAACAAATACCTTTTTCGCAGCATTTAGTATTTTTTCCTCGGTATTTTCTTTATCTGTTTTTATCATTAAATTAACTAAATAGTTTATCTTTTTAGTTTAACTAAACAGTTTAACCATTTGGTCAAAGATAGGGCATGTTTTTTAATTGGCAAAATGTTTTTTGTTATTTTTCAGTTTTTAATAATTAGATTTAGTTTATTAAGCTGGTAATTTATGATTAAATACTTAATTAATATGAATTATTAGTAAATAATATTAATATTTTGTTTAATAAAGTTAATATTTTATTTATATTTGTTGAAAGTAATTTAAATGAATAAAAAACTTCCTATAAAATGCCCAAGTTGCGAAAATCAATTACAAGTAAAACAATTGCATTGTGAAAAATGTGAAACAGAAGTGACAGGATTATATTCTTTACCAATAATTACACAATTAAATGACAAGGATCAGAAATTTATTTTAAATTTTGTTAAAGCCAGCGGTAGTTTAAAGGTGATGGCTCAAAATATGAAACTTAGTTATCCTACGGTAAGGAATATCCTCGACGAAATAATAGATAGGATAAACAATATAGATACAGAAATTATTTAAGACTAAAAATAAAATGAAAAAATTGACAATAATTTTACTAACTGTTTTAATTGGATTTACTGCCTTTGGTCAGGATATTACAGGTAAATGGAATGGGATTTTAAAAGTGCAGGGAACGCAATTAAGGCTGGTTTTTAATATAAGCCAAACAGACAACGCTTATAATGCAACAATGGACAGTCCCGATCAGGGTGCATTTGGTATCCCTGTAACTTCTGTAAGCTATGAAAATTCAATTTTAAAACTTGAAATATTAACTGCAGGTATTCAGTACGAAGGTATTTTGGAAAAGGGGAATACTGTTGTTGGGACTTTTAAACAAAGGGGGCAATCTTTTCCATTGAATTTGACTAAGGGGAAAGTTGAAACAGAAAAACCTATCAGACCCCAGGAACCAACTAAACCTTATCCATACTATTCCGAAGAAGTAAAGTTTGAAAATACAAAAGACAAAATTGTTTTAGCAGGAACACTTACTTTACCTGAAAAAGACGGTAATTTTCCTGCTGTTATTTTAATTACCGGTAGCGGGCCGCAGAACAGGGATGAAGAATTATTTGGTCATAAACCCTTTCTTGTTTTAGCTGACCATTTAACAAAAAACGGGATTGCCGTATTAAGGTTTGATGACCGTGGAACTGCCAAATCTACAGGGGATTTTAAAACAGCAACTTCGCTGGATTTCGCTCGTGATGTAGAATCAGCGGTGAAATATTTAAAATCAAGAAAGGAAATAAACAAAAAACAAATCGGGTTAATCGGGCACAGCGAAGGGGGAATAATTGCACCAATGGTTGCTGTGGAATCTAAAGATATAAGTTTTATTGTTCTATTAGCAGGCACAGGAATCCGTGGCGACAAATTACTATTATTGCAGCAAGAGTTAATCGGAGACGCTTCCGGGATTAGTGATTCGGATTTACAGAAAGTCAAACTTATTAATAAAGGTGCTTTTGATATTATATTAAACTCTGATAATCATGAATCGTTGGGCACAGAATTAACAAACTATATAAAGCAAGCGTTAAAAGATAATTCTGAATCTGAAAAGCCTGCTGGAATGAGTGACGATGACTTTGTAAAATTACAGGTAAACCAATTAATGAGTCCATGGATGAATTATTTTATAAAATACGATCCGGCACTTGTATTGGGAAAAGTTAAATGTCCCGTATTGGCTATTAATGGTGAAAAAGATTTACAAGTACCTGCAAAAATAAATTTAGAAGCAATTAGTAAAGCTTTAAAAAAAGGTGGAAATAAGAAAGTTACTACAAAAGAATTATCGGGTTTAAATCACTTATTTCAAGAATGTAAAACAGGTTTGCCTGCTGAATATGTAACAATTGAACAAACATTTTCACCAATCGCATTGGCAGAAATATTAGATTGGATTTTGAAACAAATAAAGTAAATACAGTTTAACTTATATTTATATAGAAACTAAAGACAAACAAAAAATTATTTTTAATACGGCAAATAACAAGAACACCATAAGAATTTTTGTAGATTTGAACAAATTAATGGATTAATTAGGCTTTTTGGATATAAAGTATTACAAATTGATTTCCTATACCAATGAGTCTTTTAATGGATTTTTCATAATATGAACAAGTTTAACATCTAAAACTCCATCAATCTGTTTGATTTTTTTTACTATAGTAACAGGTGCTTCTTTATTGGCGACGAAGAAATCGATTAAACCATAAAACTTATTTTTTTGTGTATCAAAATGGATTGATTTTATATCTATTTCTAAACTTGAAGATATTATTGAAGTAACTTTATTTGCTATTCCAGCTTCATTTGAGCCATGTAACTCAATTCTTTTTAGCTGGGATATTATTTCCCGGGGTGTCCATTGTGCCTTTACTATTTTTTGACAATACATTGATGATATACTTATCAAGGTTTTACAGTCTGATTTGTGAATTTTTATTTTTCCGTTTTTCATTTCACAACCAATAATTTTATCTCCGGGTAAAGGTTTGCAACATTGTGCAATTTCAACAAAACTTTGAAGTTTTAATTCATCAATATCAATTTCTGAATTATTATTTTTCCAATCTTTTATAAGATTAGTATCTGAGAATTGAAATTTCCAGTATTTGATTAGCCGCTCAGTTGCTTTTTCTTTCAAAATCTCTGTAAGGTCTTTTTTATTAATTTTACCGTCACCAATTTGAAAATATAATTCTTTTTTTCCGGAAAGCTCATAATGCTTTAAAATGTTGTTAATAACCTTTGAATCAGCCAGAACGTTGTTTTTAGAAATTAAATACTGAAGCATTTTTTTCCCTTCTGTAATATTATGTGTTCTTTCAGACTTGAAAATTTTATTCAGGGCTTTTTTTGCTTTGGCAGTACTTACATAATGGTGCCATTTTTTACTTGGTTTTTGACTAGCAGAGCTTAATACTTCTATAATATCACCACTACTTAGTTTATGGTTTATAGAAACAACACTTCTTCCAATTTTAGCTCCAATACAATGGAATGCAATATCAGAGTGAATCTCAAATGCAAAATCCAATACTGTTGAATCTTTTGGTAAATTAATTATTTCTCCTTTTGGTGTAAAGACTAAAATTTCAGAAGAAAAAATATTTAGTTTAAAGCTATCAAAAAAATCAAGTTTACTTTCATTTGTATCACTTAACTTACTTTTAATTTCACTAATCCAATGATCCAGTTCTGATTGTTTATCCGTTATTCCTTTATATTTCCAATGAGCTGCAAAACCAATTTCTGCTAATTCATTCATCCTTTTAGAACGTATCTGAATCTCAACCCATCTTGACTTTGGACCTAATACAGTTACGTGTAACGCTTCATAACCGTTTGGTTTTGGTGTAGTAATCCAGTCTCGTATTCTATCAATCTTGGGAGGGTATAATTGTGCTATGCTCGAGTATATTTTCCAGCAATCTGCTGTCTCTTTTTCTTGCGAACTAGGCTCAAAAACAATACGAATTGCAAAAAGATCATAAACTTCTTCAAAGCTTACTTTCTTTTTTTGCATTTTTGTCCAGATAGAATAAATTGACTTAGTACGGTCGCTAATATTAAAGTCAAAATTTAGTTCACCTAAGGCACTAATTATGGGTAAAGAAAAGTTCGTAATAAACTGTGATCTTCCTTTTTTTGTACCTTTAATTTTTCCTTTAATTTCATTGTATATTTCAGGGTGTTTATATTTTAGACATAAATCTTCAAGTTCAGTTTTTATATTATAAAGGCCTAGCCGTTGTGCCAGAGGAACATATACATATAAAGACTCTGTTACTGTTTTCAATTGTCTTTTTTTCGAATACGCATTAATTGTGCGCATATGATACAGGCGGTCGGCAATTTTTATAAAGATAACACGTAAATCATCTGATAGGGTAAGTAATATCTTTCTGAAAGCTTCTGCCTGAACAATATTCTGACTATCCAGAACCTCTCTTATTTTTGCTAAACCACTTAGAATTGATGCTGTTTTTATTCCAAAATTTTGCTTAATATCCTCAATTTGCATATCAGTTTCGTCAATCACATCATGTAAAAGCGCAGATACGGCTGATTTCATTCCTAAACCAATTTCATTAGTTACAATTTTGCATACTTCAATAGAGTGTTCAATATAGTATTCAGATGAGTTTTTTTTAATTCCTTCAAAAGATTTGTTTGCAAAATGAAAGGCAGTCCACAATAAATCTTTGTCTTTTTCACTTTTGCAGCGTTTGCATTCTTTTAAAAATGAATCAAAACGCATAAGGATTTTATCAAAATCATATTCAACCATCTTTTGTTATAATTTTACACGTTCAATTGTTTTAATCCCGGGTATTTTTTTAAGTTTTGAAATTAAGCTATTTAGAGCATCAAGGCTGGAAACAAATAATATCATATTTCCTTCGTAAATACCATTGCTACTGTCAATATTTATGGTTTTCATATTTACATTATTTTGCGAAGAAATGATTTTTGTTAAATCCAATACTAGATTTTTTCTGTCAAACCCTTTAAGATAAATTTTACACAAATGTTGAGTAGAAGTATGTATACTCCATTTTACTTTTGCAGTAGATTTTCCTTCTTCTGCATATATTTTTATGGCATTAGCACAGTTTATTTGATGTACTATAATAAGACTATTTGGTTTTTTATAAGCAATGGCTTTATCACCAGGTATAGGATGACAACATTCGGCAAGTATATAATCAGCATCTTCTAATGACTCGTTAATAATATAAGGTTTGTTATGGCTAAACACTTGTTTTTTAGAATGATCAATATTTGTGTTTTTAGATTTAAATATTGAAGGAATAAAATTGTTAAAAAGACTGCTTGTGCTAATAGACTTGAAACCCTTAGCCAGTTGATCTTTGCTGATAATCTCTTTTGCTATTTTGTTATATAATTCACGTTTGTTTTTACATCCAAAGTATTTTGCCAAATTATTTATTGAGTTTTGATCTGTATCAATGTCTAAATTAGACTGAACTTCTTTAAGACTAATTTCACCCAGACGTATATTATCTTTAGTTTGCTTTTTAAAATAGTTTTTTAAGCTGCTCTTTGCTCTGGCTGATACTATATGATCTAACCAATTTTTTTCAGGTAATGCAGAAACTGAATCCAAAATTTGTACCTGATCAGCACTATTAAGTACATATGTTCTGTTAACAAGTGCCTTATTTACTTTTGCACCAATACATTGCAAGCCAAGCTGAGAGTGAATATGAAATGCAAAATCTAACACAGTAGATCCTTTAGGAAGTTTTACAATTTTTCCTTTAGGTGTAAAAACATATATTTCGGCAGTATATAAATTTAGTTTAAAATCATTAAGTAGGTCTAAAGCATTATTCTCCGGAATAAGTATTTGGTCACTTATACTTTGAATCCATTTTTCTCGTTCGCTGGTTTTTTCTTTATGATCACCTTTTTCAGATGAGTAACCCCGTTCGGCAATATCTGCCATACGTCTACTCAGAATTTGTACTTCTTTCCAATTACCTTCATAATCCATTATATCAACAATAACAGCCTCGAATCCATTTGCTTTCGGATTTTGTACCATATCCTGCAAACTGCCTTTTCGTGGTGTAAATTCTTCAGTAATATAAGTGTAGATTCTATAACATTGCATTCTTTCAGAATCACGTACCTTGGGATCAAAAATTAATCTCATGGTTTGGAAGTTATGAATTTCATCAAATGGAACCTGACTCTCCCTCATTTTTACCCATGTAGCATATAATGATTTTCTAATACCTATGATTTCATATTTTATACCTGATTTTTTTAAAACCGGTTTCATCCTTTCTCTGAAATTGTCAATATTTTTCTCCCTTTTTGCTTCATTTTCCTTAATGATTTGGAGTAATCTTTTATAGTCATCCGGTAAATGATATTTAAAACTTAAATCTTCAAGCTCCCTCCCAATTTTATTAAGACCAAGTCGTCGGGCTAAAGGTGCATATACAAATAATGTTTCACCTGCTTTAACAATTTGTCTGTTTTCCGGCATTCCATGAAGTGTCCGCATATTATGCAACCTGTCAGCAAGTTTAATCAAAATTACACGAATATCTTTTGGAATCGTCATGAGCAGTTTTCTAAAAGTTTCTGCCTGTAAATTTTGCTGACCATCGTAAACATTTGTTATTTTTGTCAAGCCATCTACTATTGAAGCCACCTCACTATCAAATTTATGCTCAATATCTTCTAGCGAAATTTCTTCATTATCTTCAACTACATCATGTAATAATGCACAAATTACTGAATTTACTCCAAGCCTGATTTCTGTTATTGCAATTCGGGCAACTTCAATGGGGTGCATTATAAAAGGTTCACCTGTTTTTCTTTTAAGTCCTTTATATGCATCATATGCAAAGTTATATGCGTTTATAACCTGGGCTCTATTATTCTTCGTTTTACACCTGGGACATAAATCCAGCACTTCCAAAAAAGCCATGGCAACCTTCTTTTTTCCTTCAATCTTTATATTTGTAATCTTGTCAATCATTTTAAGATGCAATTATTATTACCAGCAGAGAGACAGGTCATGACCTGTCTTTACCAATTACTATTTTTTAGTATTCAATATATCAAATTAATTTGTCCTGATTTTTCTACAAATTTATTATTTTTTGTTCTGTATTTCAATAAAAAAACATAAGTTCCTTGTTTTAGTATAGAACCTCTACTTCCTTTTCCATCCCATCCTTCTAAAGGGTCGGAACTATTAAATACAATACTTCCATTTCTATCATAAATAATTAAACTGTAATCATCCACAAATGATATAACCGGTTTAAATGTCCTGTTTTCTTCTTTTTGGCTCATGGGGTTAAATGCATTTGGTATCCATAGCACAGTTTCCTGATGAGCACATGAAATATTTGACTGACTTGTTCCAGTAATGTCATATGGGTTTCCAACTCTTTCATATGCTAAAATATAATAACAAAAATGTCCTTTTGAAACTTCTCCTCCATATGTTGGTACAATTAAATTAGTTATATCATCAGTATATGTGTTTATTAAAGGTGAAATTTGAGTGAGAGAACTAAAAGCATTCCCGTCTACACTTCTGTATATTTCATAATAGTCAACATCTCCTAACCATTCCTGGTAGCTTGTCCATTGTAATATATTTGTTTTGCTACCATCCGTTGCAGGATACGCTTCAAGCAATATATTACTTGCAATATTACTTTCCAGGGTAACAATATTACAATCATTAATTGCTATTACTTTATAATAGACTATTTCCTGTGCTGCATTTATACTCTCAGAATAATTAAGTTGGCTGGTACTAGCCGGATAGTTTGCAATGGTATCAAAAGTACCATTAACTGAATCTGATCTTAATAATACGTAACGGTTGATTAATGCGTTTGGGTCAAGTGTAAAAGATAAATCTACTTGGTTTAGTGTTTCAATTGTAGCATAATCTGCATTCATTACCTGGGGCCTTCCATGTATTACTGTACTAATAATCTGAATGTTTGAATGTGAAATATTAGATGATGTATTATTATATGCTTGTACCAGGTAGTGATAAGTTGTATCCAGTGTAATGTTATTATGAATATAACTTGTGTCGCCATTTGTGATTGAATCAAGCAAAACAGGAGGAAGACTTGTATCTAATAAATAATAGATATAATAATTACTGCTTTCAGGATAAAATCCATCATATTGTGACCAACTTAGAGTGTTTGTTTCCAGACATTGATCAAACGAAATGGGATTTAATAATATGGAACTTATACTTTCACTCATATTACCAAACTCAATAACTCCACCGTTATCTTTGAATGCTGCAATTCTATATGTTTCAGCTCGGTTGGCAGGGTCAGCAGATCCATAAACAACACTTATATCCACATATGTTGTTTGGTTGGGGTTATTGATTGTTTCAATGGTATTATAACTGCCATCAACAACTCCTGCTTGTCCAAATATTTGTCTTTTAACAACATATCCATCAATTAGCAAAGGGTTATTTACTTGCCATGATATTTGAACTCTTTGAGTTCCCGGTTCAACGGTTACATAATTAATTACAGGTACTTCAATAATTTGAGATTTCACTTGTTGGAAATAAGCAAAACCTATAAGTATTAATATTCTAATTAAATTTTTTATCATAACTTGTATTATCGAAAATAAGCTTTGTGATAAATTAAAAATCAAAAAATATACATTTCCTATTACTAAAACGAAAAAAGTAAGCATTTGCTTACTTTTCTGTTCGTTATTTTAAAAATATTTTATTAAACTTACTATTCTTTAAATACCTCTTCTAATTCAATTTGTAGTTTTTTATCCAAAATACCTGCCTTAACTTTTGAGTCTTTAGCAAAAATACCTTGTAACTGATATTTCCCTTTTTTATCAAGAAAAAATATTGTTAACGTCTCATCATTTGGATGAACAATCCAGTATTCTTTAACACCATTTTCTTCATAAAGTTTAAATTTTTCTTCAACGTCTTTTTTTACTGTGGCAGGTGATAATATTTCTACAATTAAATCTGGTGCACCAATACAACCTTTTTCATCTAGTTTGGTTAAATCACAAATAATAGATATATCAGGTTGTACAACAGTATATACTTTATCATCATTAAGTTCATCTTTTGAACTAGGAAATCGAACATCAAAAGGTGCATGATAAACTTTACAGTTATGATTTCTTAAATGATTCCAAAATTGTCCATATATCGATCCTGAGATATCCTGATGTTTCCTTGTCGGAGCTGGCGACATTAATTGAATAAACCCTTTAATTAACTCGCGCCTTTTATCATCTGCCCACAAAAGATAATCAGCAAAAGTATATTTCTTGTTTAAATCAAGATTTAAAGTATCCATGATACACAATTTATACAAAGTTAAGCTATAATGTTGAAACTTCAAAAGCTTATGATTTACAATTTTAATGCCCTGTATAAATTGCCTCTTCACCTTGTACGTCGTCTGAGTTGTATTTAAAACCAAGACGTTTTCCTGTTTTGAGCATCGCAGTTTGATTTCTTTCTTGTACGTGATCTACTGTTATAATCTTAATTTTATCATATTGTGGTACTAATAAATCAAATTCAAGAACATATTCCAATGATGATTCAATAACTTGATGAAGTGCTTCTTTGTCGATTACTTTGCTGCCAAAATCTTTGTATAAGTAGCCCATTTGTCTTTTGCCTTCAACAAAATAATGGTTTTTATTATTAATAAATATCCGGCCAACTAAATAGCCCAGGTCGCCCGTACGGTTATACTTAAGTGAGTCTGAAAGGAAATTGTAAATGTTAATAATCCCACTAAAAGTACATAGCTTACCTTTTTTTGCATATTGTGTTTTCCATATACTATGACTGCGATCAAACTCATAAACATTAGTGTGCATTGAAAAAATCAACATCTCACTACCAAATTTAAAAGATGCCTGAAATTTTCCTCTATTTTTATATCTTACCAGGGGTTTGTTATTTTTTATTCCAAGTTCTTTATTATATTCTTCAGCAAGATTTTTAAGAACAGATTTTAGCATACGGAAAGTATTAAACGTATTGGTAAAAACCTGTTGCTTTATAACTGCTTTTTCTGAAAAGGTATCAAGAATAGATTTTTTTTTCTTTTCCATAATTATGTAATTTCGTTCACTTTCTAATTTATTTATGTGTAAAAACTCTGTTTCAGATAAAAAAATTGATGAATAACAATATTATTTCATTTTCTTGCTAAAACTAATTATAGTTTAAAGATAATATTTATTTTTATAATTTTATAAAACCCTTGTATATGATTTGTAAAAACATAATTATATTGGTTTAATAGTTTTAATATTAGTTGTGTATAATTACTGATGTTTCGCACTTACATTTAAGCATTTAATA
>Ga0164318_10005785_pt1 | contig 11965 bp, 11 predicted proteins | sample GuaBasSedimGuay9_FD_113734 | JGI IMG/M metagenome (GOLD analysis project Ga0164318, IMG submission 113734) | Subseafloor sediment microbial communities from Guaymas Basin, Gulf of California, Mexico - Guay9, Core 4571-4, 0-3 cm | ecosystem: Environmental > Aquatic > Marine > Hydrothermal vents... | reverse complement strand
GGCAATTTTTGTTTTTGTCCATCAGATAATTGAATTGGTCGTTCTATTTGTTGAAGCTCCCCATATTCTTCAATTACTGGTTTACCCGCAGAAATCCTATGTGATAATTCGAATAAACTTTCTGCAAAAACTTTTTCATCGAGGTCCGGGATAATCCAGTCCACTGTATGATATCCCGTATTTTCTGTCATAGGGTCATCAAGAATAAATATCTTAAACCCAAGAAATCCACCTCGAAGCTTTGTATGGTCAAATACTAATGCAATAGCTTTTGGGTTTATCCCTTGATATCCAATATGATTTCTGATATCTGTTGTACTCAAAAAGATATTAAGTCCTGGATGCGAATGATACCACCCAACTATAAATTCATTTTTTTCAGTAAGTTTTTCATTTAACATTGCAGCTTCAATATAGTTCTGTTCATTAAACTCAACATCTATTGACCCACCATGTGTCATTGGGACTGCATCATTACAGACCACGTTTTCTCCCTCAAAATTACCGGTTAAAAATCCATAAACTTCTTTCCATTCCGTTTGGGGTATATTATAATTTGCAAACCTAGTACAATGTAACAAAATTTTTTTATATGTACTAGCTTTTAAAATCACCTTCCAACTTTCTCTAGTAGTCGAATTTGTCATATAGATCTCCATAAATTATAATAGTTCATTCATTTTTTAAATCTTAAATGCTAAAAATGTAAATAATTTACTTAAATAACCAAATATTAATCATTGATAAAATATTATTTTTTCTATTTAATATATTGGTTTTTCAAAAGCATTCGTTGAACTGAAATTTAATATTGAAAAATAATTAGAAATTAAAGAAATATATAAAAATCCGATCAAAAATCATACTATTTTACCTAATGTTTATTTAAATATATTAAATTGAAAAAATATTTCTTTTAGTTTTATTGAATAGAATAAAATTGAGTTAAATATTATTTTTAAATTTTTATATTATCTATAATTAACGATATAGAAAATTTTAAACTTAGAAATATAATGCAATTCTATCTGATTTCCAAAATCTTTAAATTAAGAATAAATTAATATCTGTAATTCAAGTTTAAATATAATGCACATCTCAAATATCTCAAATTATTGACGAATGTCTAATATTACCTAAAAATTTTTTAATTAAATGATTTTTTTTGGGGTAAATTATCATTATATATAATAAAATTTAACTTATTCTGGGACAATAATATTTCAATGTGAAAAAAATGTCAAAATCAAATATAGAAATGATTGATATTTCCAGTAAATCAGATGTTTTAAGGACAGCTGTAGCCGAAGGAAAAATCTACTTAAAAGCAGATACTATATCAAAAATTATCAACAAGGACATTAAAAAAGGCGATGTATTAACGGCTGCAGAATTAGCTGCAATTAATTCGGTTAAAAAAACACCTGATTTAATTGTATTGGCTCATCCAATACCAATAATGAAGGTCAATGTTTCTTTTAATATTAATACTGATGATTCATCAATTTCCTGTAAAGTTATTGTAAAATCTATTGCTAAAACCGGAGTCGAACTAGAAGCACTGACCGGAGTAATGATTGGTCTATTGACCATCTGGGATTTTACTAAATATCTTGAAAAAAATGAACAAGGGCAGTATCCGACTACTAAAATCACAGATATTATGGTTATAGAAAAGAAAAAGATGTCCATTTAATTTTATAAAAAGTTTGTGTTGGGTAATTCCATGACTTTAGAACATAAAAAACATGACCATTTGTATAAAAATCTTAATTTCGCTATAATCATTATTAGCGATTCAAGATATAAGCAATTAAAAGAAAATAAGAAGGTAGAGGATCTTACAATACCCCTTATTCGGGAAATTTTATTAAAAAAAGGACATAATGTAATCTCAGACGATATTATTCCGGATGATCCAGAACAAATTAAGAATAAGGTTGACTTAATAATCGAAAAATTAAGTCCTGACATTATCATTACATCAGGCGGAACCGGGATAAGTAAAAGAGATGTAACTATTGAAACTATGCTAAAATTATATAGTAAAGAACTTCCTGGTTTTGGAGAACTATTTAGAAGTTTAAGTTATAAAGAAATCGGCCCTATTACAATATTATCTCGTGCATCTGCTGGTATCTACCGAAATACACTAATATTTAATCTACCCGGAAATCCTGAGGCTGTTAAATTGGGCTTACTTGAAATAATTATCCCTGTTTCTAGTCATTCTATTGCTATGTTGAGGTGAATTATTTTTGCATGATGATATACGATTGAAAGGTTTTAAACAATTTACTCCTATAGACGAAGTGCTTGCTTTATTAGATAAGAAAATCAAAATAATGCCAATAGAAAAAATCAAAACTATTTCTGCACTAGGCCGTATAATCGCATCCGATGTAATATCTCCTATAGACCTACCTCATTTTCCAAGGTCTGCAATGGACGGATATGCGGTTAGATCAAAAGATACTTTTGGCGCAAGTTTAAGAGCTCCCAAACATTTTAAGATAATTGATAAAATAAAAATAAATGAAACTTCTAATAAAATAGTTAAAGAGAATGAAGCAGTTCAAATCCCAACTGGTGGCCCTGTTCCTGAAGGCGCGGACAGCGTAATCAAATTTGAAGATACCAAAAAAAATGACGATTATATCGAAGTCTATTTCCCGATTTCACCCTTTAAGAACGTAGCAAAAAAGGGCGAAGATGTAAAAAAAGATGAAATTATTATTTCAAAAGGGACTATCATCCGTCCACAAGAATTGACTTTATTACTTGCTTGCAATATCTTAGAAATTGAAGTATATAAAAAACCCCGGGTTGCAATTGTCCCAACTGGGTCGGAATTAGTAGAAATTGGTGAAAAACCAAAAATTGGACAAATTATTGAGACCAATAGCTATTCGATTGCTTCATTATGTCAAATTTATGGGGCTGATCCTACTCGATTAGGTATAATTAAAGATGACGAAAAATTATTGGCTGATATTCTTGAGCAAGCATTAAAATATGATATAATAATATTTACTGGTGGATCGTCCGTTGGTGAATATGATTTAATTCCTTATTTAATTAAAAATAGAAACGATAGTGAAATTTTAGCTCATGGTATATCTATGAGACCTGGATCTCCCACCGCTATTGCAATTGTTAGGGATAAACCTGTTTTCTGTCTATCTGGATATCCAGTTGCTGCAATGATCGGCTTCGAAACCTTTATTGGTCACACTATAAGAAAAATGATGAATGCAAAAAGATTAGACCCAAGACCTTTTGTTAAAGCTGTATTAAAAAGACAAATACCTTCAAGACTTGGTAGAAGAGATTTTGTCAGAGTAAAATTAACTTTTGATAAAGAACAAAAGAAATTTTTTGCTGAACCAATTCGGAGCAGTGGATCCGGGATCATTAGCTCTGTAGTTCGAGCATCGGGTATAATAGAAATTTCTGAAGATTTAGAGGGCATTGATAAAAATGAAGAAGTTATTGTTAAATTGTATCTCCCAAGATGAAATAAAATGGGTAATAAAAAATATTATCAAGCTTTAAGAATTGAAAAAGTAGAAGAACTCCTGAATGAATATTTTATTTTTGAGCCGAAAATAATTGATATCAATATTATTAATGCAGACTCGCGTATATTAGCTGAAGATATAGGATCTCCAATAAATGTCCCACATTTTAACCGGTCAATGAGGGACGGTTTTGCTGTAAAAGCAGAAGACACTTTTGAAGCAGATGAAGAAAATCCTATCGTCCTAAAAGTTGTTGGTTCAATTCAAGCTGGAGAAAAACCACAAATTGAGGTTCAAAATAATGAATGCGTCCAGATTGCAACAGGCGCACCTATCCCTCCAGGTGCTAATGCAGTCGTAATGGTCGAGTATTCCAATATGCTCGATGATAATAAAGTAGAAATTTATAGATCTGCAGTTCCAGGTCAATATATCATAAAAATTGGAAATGATATCAAAAAAGGAACGATTATATTAAAAAAAGGTCAAAAATTAAACCCGAGAGATATTGGCGCGTTGGCAGCAATTGGAAGAAAAACAGTAAAAATTTATTCAATACCTAAAATTGCATTATTTAGCACCGGAAATGAAATAATAAAATCTGGGGAACCACTCGTCCCGGGCAAAATTTATGATATAAATTCTTACACAATATATTTATCATTAAAACGAACTGGTGCTCGTGTAAAATTTATAGGAATTCTACCTGACAATATACATATTGCAAAAAATTCTATACAAGATATAATTGACCTCTATGATATCATTATATTGTCAGGAGGTACCTCTAAGGGAGTTGGTGATGTTTTTCCTTCCATAATTCCTGATCTAGGAGAAATAGAGCTTTTAATTCATGGAATTAGAATTAAACCTGGAAAACCCACATTATTTGCTGTTTTAAAGAGAGGTGGTTCAAGAAAATTAATTATTTTACTACCTGGATATCCAACAAGTGCATTAACAATTTTCAATATATTTTTAAAGGAACGTATAAGTGTTTGGTGTAATAACCCGGTAATCAAAAAGCAAACAATTACTGCTAAATTGGCTGAACGGGTTTACTCAGAATTAGGAAGACGAGAATTTAAGACAGTAAAAATCATTGATAAAAATGGTATTAAATATGCTACTCCGACCAAAACTGGTTCTGATGCAATAACTACTCTTGTAGGTATGGACGGATATTTCGAAATACCTGAGCAAGTACAATTTGTCGAAGAAAATGAAGAAATTAAAGTTATTTTATTTGATTGAAATAATCATAAAAAAGGTTATTTGTTGATGTCTTAATAAAATTACTTTTTAAGCGTTCTTCTATAATCTCTTTTATTTTGTTAACGGTATATCTGTCATATTCAAATTTTAAATCATATTCACAATGATATAAGATTAAATCTCCTCCACTTTTTATTGGTGCAGCTTGTATCTTTAATTTTGAAAATAATTCAGGGTTAAAATAGTCCTTAATTTGCACCGATCCTAAGTTATTTCTTCCTATATCCAAAAGAACATTCACTATCCTCCTTACCATTTCATGTAAAAAACTTTGTCCTTTAACTGTTATACAAATTAATTTTTCATCTAATTTATTAATTTCTATATTATATATTTCTCGAATTGTATTATCTGGATGAGGACCTTTAGATAGTAGTTTAAAATTATGTTTGCCCTGAAATTCTTTAGCTCCTTTCCTCATTGCTTCTATATCAAGACCATCATCGTATGTAATATATTTATATTCTCTATATTTAGCCTGATATCTTGGTCTAAAGTCTAAACTCACTTCTGCCCAACCATAAAATTTAATATCTATCGGTAAATATGAATTTATTTGCGGGATTATAATATTTTTATCTGTATTAAAAGCTATGACCTGTCCTAATGAATGGACAAATCTATCCGTTCGTCCAGAATATCCAAAATCTGCATATTTCATATCATCAAATAAATTAGCTTTTTTTAACGCATCTATTATCCTTCTTTGTATTGTGTCTTTTTCAAGCTGGATTTGAAAACCATAATAATTATCGCCAATGTAAAATAATTTTAATGCATATCTTTTTAATTCATGAATTTCTCTCAAATCGTCTAAAACCGCCTGAAATTTTAATTATTATTAAAGTTAGTCAAATTATTAAAATATATTCATTTAATAGTTGTTAATGAGTAATGATTTAAATTATTATATACGATCATTTGGATGTACATTTAATAAAAATTCGGCTCAAATTATGGAGGGCCTATTATTAAAAAATAATTACAATAAAGTAGAATATCCTAAATTAGCTAATATAATTATTATAAATACTTGTATGGTCAAAATTAATACAGAAAATAAAATATTATACTTGATCTCTGATTTTGTAAAGAAATATCCTGATAAAATACTTATTATTGCTGGTTGTATGCCCGAAGTTATTTCAAAGAAATTAAAAAGTATTGCACCAAACGCAATTTTAATCGGGCCCTTTTATACAACTGAATTAATAAGTTTAATTGAAAAAAATAAAGAAAATCTAACCCCAAAATGTTTAATTGGTAAAAGAATAGAGGATAAAATAGATTCACCTAAAAATGAACAAAATAAATTGATAAAAATAGTCCCTATTTCACAAGGATGTGTTAATAGCTGTCATTATTGTGTTGTTAAGTTAGCAATGGGTAAATTAAGGTCTTATCCCCTTGATAAGATAATTTCGTACATACAGAAATCAGTTAAAAATGGAGTTAAAGAAATTCAATTAACTGCTCAAGATCTGAGTGCATATGGCATCGATTCAAAAAATAGTCTTATTGATATACTTGCAAAAATAACCAAAATAAATGGAGAATTTAAAACTAGATTGGGAATGATGAATCCCTCTACCTTATTTCCCATAATTGATGGACTGTTAGATAAATGCGACAATGACAAAATTTATAAATTCTTTCATATTCCAGTCCAAAGTGGGGACAATGTGGTTTTAGAAAAAATGAACAGAAAATACAGGATTGAAGACTTCATAGAAATATGTAATAAAATTAAGAAAAAATTCAAGGATTACACACTTTCAACTGATATAATTTGCGGATATCCTGGTGAAACTGATGAAAATTTTCACAATACAATCAAACTTATCAAGATGATTAAACCTGATATAATTAACATTTCTAAATATAGTCATAGACCTGGAACAGTAGCATCGAAACTAAAAGATTTGCCGTCCAAAATAAAAAAAGAACGTTCAACATTATTGTATCAAATCTATCATGATTATGTTTATGAAAAGTTTGAGAATATGATTGAAAAAAAATACCGCGTCTTGTTTCTAAAAAAAATTAGTAATAACTTATTCTGGGGCAGAAATGAAAAATACACTCCAGTTTATGTAAGATCTTCTAATAATTTAATAGGAAAAATTGAGGAAGTCAAAATTATAGAGCTCAAAAAAAGAAGATTATATGGAATTTTAAATTAATCATCCACCTTCTATCGGAGTTAAAAAAGCTACTATATCATCATTTACTATTTTTTTGGAAATTATGTCTTCTTTTGATAATATTTTTTCATTTAGGACTATTGTAATAAAATCCTTTAATGAACCATCGGAATTAGCTATATAGTTTCTAAATTTTTCATTAGTCTTACTAAAAATTATTGTTATTAGGTCTTCTATCATAATATCATTTGTAAGTGGAATTTCTAATTCTCTAAAACCGGTAATTTCAGCTAATATAGAAAAAAACTTAATTATTACCATAATTTCCATTTAAATCTATTTATTATAAGAAAAAATATTTTATAGTTTCAATATCTTGATCAAATCATCAATTCCTTCCTTAGTTTTGGCGCTGGTAAAAACTACTTGCAATTTTGGGTTAATTTTTTTACAATCCTCTTCTAACTTCTTTTTATCTTCCTCAGAAAATTCCAAATATTCGGCGAGATCTACTTTGTTTATAATAACAACATCTGTTTCTAAGAAACTGATTGGGTGTTTTCGGACAATATATGGCCCATTTGATATGCTGAAAACAACTATACGTTTTTCTGCGCCCAATCTAAAATCCATTGGACATATTAGATTTCCGATATTTTCAATAAAACATAAATTGGTGCCCTCTGGAAATTGATCAAATACTGGCTTGATAGTCAATGCATCTAAATGACATTCTTTACCCGTATTTATTTGAATTGCAGAAACATTATGCTTTTTGATTCTATCAGCGTCTATTGAAGTAGCAAGATCACCATTTACAACTACTATTTTGTATTTATCTTTAAGTTTTGCAACAACACATTCAATAACGGAAGTTTTACCCGACCCTATGTTTCCTAGCACTTCAAATACTCTCATACCTCGTTTTTTAAAATAATCTGCGTTTTCATTAGCCAATTCTGTATTTGCTTTAATCAAATCTTCTTCTACATTTATGTAAGTGTCCCATTCTGACATTTTTATCACGACTTTTTATTTTAAAATAATTGAGAATAATTTATCATAAATTTTACATTTATAATTTATAAAATTTTAAGTAAATTATATTTCTTTAATTCATCTTCAATAAATAATTATTAGGCATTTTTGTTTCTCAACATAACCCATGCCATAGTTACATCACTTCGCGTTCGTTCAGCTAATGACCTCGTAACATCAATTTTATGTCTTAAATTTGGAATTAATCCACTTGGATAATTTAAATTCGTTAAATTCTCATATATTTCATTGATATAGTTTAACGCACGTTCTGCATTGTCAATATCATTCTTTCTTATTGAATCAAGGCAATATCTCCTTAACTCACCTGTTACATCACACAACCCATTCAAATATGCTGTGATTGGCGCATTCAATTCATCAAAAGAAATGTATTCACCTTTATTGATGAGTGAATAAAATACCTTTAATTCAGTATATTCTTGATAAACAATTAATATATTATTATTATATAAAAATTCCGAATTATTTTCTTTAATTTCATTTATAAGACTTTCAATTGTTTCTTCAATATCTCTAATTTGTTTGTCAATTTCCTCAAATTTTTGATTATGAATATCTTTAATACATTTTCCACAATTTTGTATTATTCTTCTTGATTTCTTAATAATTTTTTCTCTTAATTCATTTTTCAAGTCCAATTTTTCAATAATTTTATCAAAAATTTCTTCAATTGTTTTCATTTAGACCACAAGTAAAATTCTACCTAAAGATTTTATAATTTTGGTTGTATATGACAAATAATTAAATAAGGATTATTTTATAATAATTTTTTAATCAAGCTAAGGTTTATTGATGAAAATGAGATTTGAAATGATATTCATTATGGGATTAAATGAATTTCCAATGATACCGAGTCTTTTCGGTGATGGCAAGAATAGAAAAACAATTACGGAATTAAAATGCCTTAAATGTAATCATATCCAAACTAGAGATTTCAAGGTCGGAGATTACATTTTTAAAAAAGTAATGGACGAAAAATGCGACAAATGTGGGGGTTCTAATCTAGTAATTGACTCTGTACATGATATAATAGCTCCTCGTTAATCTTTTAAACGTTGTATGACGGAGAATAAAGTTGGAAGATTGGTTTAAGAATGAATTTAAAATTTTAAAAAAGCAGAAATATCATATAATCGGGCATCATAGTGCAATTAAGAAATGTCGTTGGACTCATAATAGCTTAGTTAAAAATGAGCCATGCTACAAGGAAAAATTTTATGGTCTAAAAAGCCATAGATGCCTTCAAATGTCGCCAAGCGTTATTTGGTGTACAAATAATTGCTTGTATTGTTGGCGAGTCAGGCCACAGGATAATTTATTTCCATTTAGCGACCCTAAATATATTGATGACCCCGAATATATTTTAGATGGGTGCTATTATGAATGGAAGCGAATTTTAAGTGGTTATAAGCCAAGTTCTAATAAAAAAGTATCATGGGAAAAATGGAACGAGGCTCAGAACCCTTTTAGTATTGCAATCTCATTATCTGGCGAGCCTACTCTTTATCCAAACTTGAATGGCCTTATAGAGGCTTCATTTAAACGAGGTCTAAAGGTCTTCTTAGTATCAAATGGGACTAGACCTGACGTGATTGAATCTCTCTTACCACCATCTCAATTATATATATCCTTAAGTGCTCCTAACAAGAAAATTTATGGTAAGACCTGTTGGCCCAGTTTTAAGACAAATTGGGACAACTTACAAAAAAGTATAGAGCTTCTTTCTACCTTTTCAAATCCTACAACTATCAGATTAACATTGGTAAAAGGACTGAACATGGTAAATCCTGAAGAATACGCAAAAATAATCTTAAAAGGAAATCCAACATATATTGAGTGTAAAGGGTATGTAAATGTAGGAAATTCAAGAAAATATTTAACAATGGAAAATATGCCCTTTCACTATGAAATAGTTGAATTTGCAAAAAAGATAGCTGAATTTACTGGATATAATATTATTGACGATCACCCACCCAGTCGAGTTGTTCTATTATCAAGGTTAAAAAAACCAATAAGATTTAGTTAAAATTAATTATTTATCTGCACTATATTTGTTATCATCATTCTTATTGATATAAAATTTTTAAAATCAAACTTTGTGCCCATGTTTTTATGTTTTTCAGGTGTATTTCACGCTTAATAATTTTATATTTATATCTATTTTTCGCTATTATTATTAATTTTAATTCATTTTTAATTGTTTCAATTTTATTTATATGCCTAAAAAATAAAATATTCTCAATACAAATGACATTAAATAATATTATAGGAATAGTCCAATAAAATATGAATTGTATATGTGTTGCATCCTAATATTTTATCTAAAAAATTTCTTCTTATAATAAATTGTTTTGTAGCGAGATTAATATATTTTTCAACTTTATTATAATCAGGATAGTTTACGGATCGTCTTTTCATTATTTCTATTGACGATTTTAAAATAGAATACCTTTCATATTAACTTATTGTCCCTAAAACCACTGCGCCAACTGCAACAAATAATGCAACATCTATATAACCTATAAATGATTTAATCGAGAATAGGATATTAGTGTTAATTCTTATATTGGATAAAATAAAACTTTTTAGATTTTTAAATATATTTAACTGAAGGTCTTCCTTTCCAAATTATATCCAATTCATCCGAAGAATCGTTAAACTCGAAAATATACATATTAATTCCACATTATCTCAGTGTAAACTAATTTAAAGTTCATATGCTGCTTTTATTTCATTATAAATTTTCATTAAGTTCCCCTTAAAATCATCTTTTTTGAATTGCACGCCGCGTAGACGTTTAAGAAGGGGTGGAATATCATCAATAGATTCAAAAATGGGTATAATTTTCCGCTTATAAATAAGAGCTGTTTCCCATTCTGTTTTGATAGGATCTGATTTGAGCGCATTTTTGGAACAGAATAATATGAAAATATCGCATTCAGGAATATTTTCATTCATATATTCTATTATACTACCATGCGCATATTGCTGCCAATACAAAACTTCTTCAAATTCTTGAAATTGCCTTAAATATTCGACAATTTTTGGTATTTGGAAATATTTTTCGTCTTTGGTAGCATAACTGATAAAAATTTTTAATTTTTGTTTTGGTTCAATTTTATATTTTTGAGATTTTGGCTTTAACTCTGATTTTGATATTTTTTTGGTTGCTACCTCTTGATATTTATCTATTTTTTCGGTAATTGCTTTACCTTCTTTTAATTTCTTTTTAAAAATTTTACTTCTTACGATTAACACAGAGGCAATTGTTAAAACTATATTAATAATAATTATTATAATAATTAAAATCATTAAAATAATAGGATTTGACCACAAATTGTATGGATCAAAACCATGATTAATTTCCCAACCATCTGAATATCCGTCATTATCACTATCTTTAAAATCAAATAGATACAAGTTTCCATTCTTAACACTTACCTTATTACCTACAACAATATATGTGCTGTTGCTTGATATTGCTACCGTTTCAACTTTATATCCAGTTGTATAAGACCATAAGGGAGTTGAACTACTATTACTAAATAAATATACATTATGATCTTCACTTCCAGCTACAATATATTTTCCATCATCTGAAATTGCTACGGATGGCACCCAATAACATCCAGTTGTATAAGACCATAAGGGAGTTGAACTATTATTACTAAATAAATATACGTTATGATCTTCACTTCCAGCTACAATATATTTTCCATCATCTGAAATTGCTACGGATGACACCAGATCTACAGTTTGATAAGACCATAAGGGGATTGAACTTATATTATTAAACAGATAAATTTTATCACTTCCTGCTACAATATATTGTCCATCACTTGAGATCGCTATCGTAATAATCCCACCTTCTGTCTGATATGACCATATCGGATTTGAATAAGTTCTATTAAAGTAATATATGTTTTTCTCATCATCTCCAGCTACAATATACTTTCCATCATC
>Ga0164318_10005784_pt1 | contig 11965 bp, 4 predicted proteins | sample GuaBasSedimGuay9_FD_113734 | JGI IMG/M metagenome (GOLD analysis project Ga0164318, IMG submission 113734) | Subseafloor sediment microbial communities from Guaymas Basin, Gulf of California, Mexico - Guay9, Core 4571-4, 0-3 cm | ecosystem: Environmental > Aquatic > Marine > Hydrothermal vents >... | reverse complement strand
ATTCGTATACATAGGTAACCCCGGTCTTCTTGTTTGTCTGGTAGACAATGGCGGCCATACGCAATCTCTCCTTCCTCGTTACAACAATATAATATATAACGAGGAATGCTGCAAGAGAAAAATACGTTTGTTTCTTTATTTTCATGGCTTTATGCTAATTTCATCGTTACAAATTCCGGGAATGCAGGTTATCCTGTCAACAGACCCTGTAAGGGGCCATAGGAACACTCGGGCCTATTGGCAGGCCGCCTTTAATGGATGTTAGGCTTGCCGATTTTTTTATGCCAATGCCGCTTCATGTTTTAATTTCAATGGATTAATCTGCCTTAATACCTCTTTTCCTGAAGTGGATATTGTTTTTGATCGTTACCATGTATCAGCCCTTATGAATAAGGCCGTAGATGAGCTTCGCAGAGAACACCAGAACCAGCTCGACGAAGCCGGAAAGATGACCATGAAAGGCAGTCGTTTTCTTTTTCTGCGGAACTATGATGGTCTGGATTCAGAAAAGAAAGATCGGCTTGATGAGCTTCTTGAGATCAACCGTCCACTCTATCTGATTCACTCGATGAAAGAACAACTGAGGCTCTTTTGGGGGCAGCCCAATGAGGAAAAGGCCAGACATTTCCTGGCTACCTGGTGCCGGGATGCATGGGAATCAGGGATAAAGCAATTGATTAATGTGGCCAAGACACTTGCTTCGTACAGAACCGGTTTGCTGAGCTATTTCAGGCACCATATTACAAGTGGCACTGTCGAGGGTCTTGTGAACAAAATCAAAACACTCAAGAGACAGGCGTATGGTTACCGGGATATGGAGTACTTCAAGCTTCGGCTCTATCATCTCCACACCCAGAGGTACTCATTAACCGGATGAACCAGAAAAATTCCCATATATTGAGGTTACCCCCATTGGCCGTTTAGCTCGAGGGCTAAAAACCGCATCGCTTGCCGATGTTTTAACCCGGATTATGCGGCTCACAAGTTTGCCGAAGATGCAAGGCTGAAGAGGCGCAGACGTACTTTGGTACTTCAAGCCCCTGAAAACGCAGCAAATTCAGTAAAATTGTGAGCCCCTTGTGGCTTCAAATACTGAACATTTCTAAGATGATTCTGATTCACCTTTTGGGTGAAATATAATAACTAAGGAATTAAAGTTAACCAACTGAAATCAAAACAAAAATATTGTTGTTCAGTATTTGAAGCGCATAATTTGGGTTTAAGACTCTTGGCGTCTTTGCGTCTCTGCGGGAGCAGATTCAAACAAACGATTTTTAAAACAAATCCCGCCAAGGCGCCAAGACGCAGAGGTCTTGCCTGGTATTATTCACTTTTTCCCCAATTTGGTAAACCAAGGTCCCCTTAATTGTCCAAATAGGAGTGCCAGTAGTGGACGGATTTCATTGGACTTTGAGGCGCACCTATCGCATCCCTTATTGCCATAAAGGAGCAGCTTGACGTCTATCGCCTAACGGTGCGATCTTTTAGTAGGAACTCTGGCGTTATTTATGACTGAAGTAGTCCTCGGGAATATTGTTAACGACGTAATAGGTGGCCTTCTTGACGCAGTCCCTGATGGCCTGTTCCATGGGGGTATTTCTAAACATGCTGAAGCTCGCGGGCATGCTGAAATTGCCTACCGGGATAGTGGTGCCAAAAGTGCCCTGGGTCGATATTGCCCTTCCAGGAATGCGCTGGACTGCAAGTAGCCTTCCAGTGCCAACATCCACTACCCTAATATCAATGGCCATGTGGGCCTCTTTTTGGGAAGCACCTATCGAAAAGGGGACCTGGGGCATACCCATCATCATTCCGCTTCCGCTGGCCTCGGCTTCAAATTCAGTTACCACTCCGTAGATCATGATATCAGCCACGTCCATAAGGCCGCCTGGAATGGCGGATCCTCTCCTCGCCATAGGAGACCTGGAAAGGGCCTGTTCGGCAGCCAGTCCCTTGATGTCAATACGTTCCAAGACGATAAAATAACCGCAGTTGTGAAGAGCGGTCATGAACATCTCCCTCAAGCCGTCACCAATGACCTGGCCGGCAGTGGCGGCCTTTACCTGGAAGTCACCAACCGCTACAGTGGCCTTGAGGCCGTCTGCCCGGCCTGCGACTGGACCTGATATGCCTTTTAGGGCGTCGGCAAGGCCTGCCCTGGATAGGTTCTGTCTGGCAGCCTGGCCGGTTTCCCCACCAGGGTCAAGTTCCACCGCCCTTTTCCAGTATTTCTGCGCCTGGGCTATTTTTTTCTGCATGGCAAGGGCCGTACCAAGGGTGATCATAGTGTCCGGATTGTTAGGATTAAATTTCAGCGACTTTTCAAGGGCGTTTTCCGCTTCGGCGTACCTTTTTTCCCGGAAAAGATTCCAGCCCAACCCATAAAAAATCCTGGCCCCAAAAAAATCACGGTGCTCTTGTGAGGCTACTTCTATAGCCTTTTGGTAGGCACTTATCGCTTGGGAGTGCTCATACAAACGACTGTAGGTATCACCCAGTTGCATCCATGCAGGTACAATCTTTTGATCATATTTTACTGCTAATTCAAAATATTCTTTTGCCTTCTTCCAATTTTTTTGTTCGAAATATATGGTTCCAAGATTATGATAGACACTTGAATTTTCCGGATCAATTTGAATCGCTTTTATACAACTTTCTTTGGCACCGGAATAATCTTGCTGGTTTTTAAGGACGATGGCCAAATTTAATAAAACCTCCACATTTGGAGGACCCACTTCGAGGGCCTTGCGAAAAGCAGCTATTGCTTCAGAATACATGTATCTGATTTGATAAGTCTCTCCTACACGCATCCATGCAAGCTGCACCTTTGGATCAAGTTCTAAACCCTTTTCATAATACTTTCCGGCTTCCTTCCACTTTTTTCCCTCAAAATATATGTCTCCCAATCTAAAATAAGGAAGGGGATAATCAGGTGCCAGCTCAAGGGCCCTTTGATAAGCGTCTATCGCTTCTGAAAACCTGTTTTGTTTCCTGTAAAGGTCTCCCAGGTTACCCCAAACAACCTGGTCCTTTGGGTCATCCTTGACGGCAAGCCTGAAATATCGTTCGGCTTCTTTAAAATCATTTTCCCTGAGATAAATCGTTCCAAGATTTGATTTATAGGCTGAAATCTTCGGTGCAAGCTCGATCGCTCTTTTTAGGCTTTCTTTTGCCGCATCAAGATCTCCTTCTTCTATTAAAATACCCCCAAGATCCGAGTACCCGGAAGCATTGTCCGGATACCTTTCTAGCAACGCCATGGCCAGCGACTTTGCTCTGGGCAAATCCCCGTCTGTCATGGCCTGGTAAATACGCTTCCGTAAACATACATCCTCAGGAACCTTTCCCATTATTGCCACTACACTTTTCGGTCTCCCATGGCGTTCGATCATGAAAGTGACCTTTTGAGCAGGCCTGGTGTTTCTCAGGATTTTTAAGAATGTATTTGCGTCGGGCGTTTCAACACCATCAACGGCCTTGATGATATCGCCGACCTCAAATCCGGTCCGTCCCGTTGTTTTTATCACCGCTCCCTTTTTTTCAGGCAAGCTGGCCACCCCCACACCCAACCATCCATAAATGCAAAGATCCTCTTCTGGCGTTCTGGAGGACGTGTCTTTGACAGCAGCCAGCGATGAAGTCCTTTCCATTTCAGGCCTGACCTCAGGGGCCAATATAATATCCCTTTTCCATCCTTCCCGAACAACGGTCAGGGACAGATTTTTGCCTGAAGGAAGTGATCTGACAATTGAAACAAAGTCCTCTGCCTCCCGGACCTTTTGCCCCTGGCTGTGAGTGATGACGTCTCCAGCTTTAAGCCCGGCCCTGTCAGCCGGACCACCGGGAATCACCGCAGTAACCCGGGCGCCGTGCCCCGGCGCAAGGTCAGCCGGCTGATCGGTCACCCTGAGCCCCCACCGGCCGGCAAGGCCGGGCCTGGAAAAAACCAGAAAGGCGAGTAAAACCAATCCACAGAAAAGAAAATAGCCCGTTCGTGTAATGGGCAGCATGAATTAAGCCCTTGTTTTCTCTTTACAGGTCATATTCTTTAGTAGATCCCTTCGCCGGCGCAGGAGACGGTTTCGGTTGAGGAGACTCTTTTTTATCAGGCGTCTTAAAGGAGGATGCCGGCGCTTTTGGGGGTTCTTTAAATTGAACGACTGGCTTCTTCTGTGGAAAATCGCCATATCTTGCCGCTAAAATATCATTAAATGCCGTGTAGAAGTCATTTACAATCCCTGGCAACTCGTCTGTGAATGCTATTTCAGGGCCAGCGATACTGGTAGCCTTCACATTGATAGGACCACCAGGATTACGTCCTATATGGACCTGCAGATAGTAGGTCCCCTTGGCCCCCCATTGTGTTTTGACCTTTTCCCCGTATAAAGAGCCCGCGGCCTCGTTTTGGACGGTTATCCAAAATCCAAGCCTCTGCATGGCTTGGGCGGCGATCCTGACACTTTCCGCCACGCCCACATTGTATTCTCCAGGGATTGCTTGCGTCTCGGTGTGTCTCATGCCGGCGCAGCCAGCCAGAATGCACCCAGCAATAAATATAATTGCCAACACCTTAGAGATGCTCATATTTTACTTGGCCCACATAACGTCCTTACCATTTAGCAAAAATTAATCCCGCAATTTGTATATCAAAGAATATATCTTCATGTTCAGATAAATGACACTGTGATGGTACCCTATTTGCAATTCCATTTGTCGTGATCTCCTGGCATCCGCTGAGGTGCCTCCTTCGTATGCTTCCATTCCAAGAACTTCGTAACAGATACAGATACAGACTCAATGTTGGGGTTTTCAGCAGCACGTCTTTCGTCGGCTTTCATCTTCTTGAGCTTGCCCGAGAGTTCAGATGGTTTACAATAGATGTATCGATAGGTATTGCCAACGCACGTTGGTCCCTGTACGTACTTATAAGTCCGTCTTACCTTAATCAGGTAGTTTAAAGCCTCCTCTCTCTTTGTTCCCTCTGATACACTTCCACCCCTTGTCGTCCCTCCTATAGAAGATGGCGTGGTTGTCGTTGGTGTCCTGCTATGCGGTGGCCCCCCCCTTGTACCTGCGTGTCCGCCGTCTCGGTCTCTATTATACCCCCATCTCCGCATCTGGTCCTGAGTCTGCTCCAGATTTTGCATCATCCTGTCATAGGAAGAACCGCCAGGATAATATGAGCCTCCGGCCTCAGCAGCATTGTAACGACTCTCTACCTCCGTGTTTCTGGCCCTTTCCCGCTCGTCAAACATGGCCAGAACATCATTGGTAGAGACTGCCGGCTGGCTGGGGGGCGGGGCGACCTCAACCCATTCTCCGTTTCTGAGTTCATAGGTAGTTCCGCTCCGGCTGACAAATCGGTCTCCTTCCTCTCCGGCGCCAGGAATCCCTATTCCGGTCACCGCTCCGCCGCCGGCGTCTGGTCCGCTTGTGCCGGCAGGCCGATTGCCTGTGGTTTCTCCGATTGGGGGCACGGTTTCATTAGATCTAACCTTGATGACAGCCGACCCCGATACGCCCCGGTAAGTGGCCGTTATGCTGAAGGACCCTGGTGATACGGCAGTAAAGGAATTCCTTTGTCCCCCTGACCAGTGGTCAGGGGTGATGGGGCTTGTAGAGCCATCCGTATATACACCCATGGCCGTGAAGCTGATTGTCTCACCGATTGCCATCTCCACCGAACCCGGCACAACCAGAACCTTGGTCAGTATCTTGGAGGTTCTGTTGGCACAGTCTTCAGCAGTAGCAACAGCAGTGTCCGCCCTTTTGATCCATGAATCGACCTCTTTTTTGATATCTTTTAGCCTCTTCGTTATTGCCTTTACAATTCCCGCACTTTCAATTACATGAGAAAAGGAGTTCGGAGAGTTCGGAGAAAGCCCTGATACTGGGGGGGCGTCCCAAAATCCTGGGCGTAGGTCTCCTGTTGTAAGAGCATAGATTCGGGCTTGGTTTTCTTTTGCCTGGGCCAGTAGTCTTGTGGCCTCATCAACATCGGGAAGGGTAATGGCATTGAACTTCTTGCGAAGGGAATTGATATCTTCCGCAATGCCGCCAAACTGCTTCAAGTTGTCCAGGCTTCTTCGCACTGTATTGTACAGCTCTTTGGCGCGCTGCCAGTTGTTCACCGTGGCTTCCATGAGGGAGATCCGTTCCTTAAAGCCCCTGAGATCGGAAACGATGTCTTGTTGGAGCTCTTGGGCATCCAAAACCCAATAATTTTGCGCCTCTCCCCAGGAAATCTTCTCATTAATGAGATCAATGATATCGCGTGGTATGCTATCCTTAAGGCCTCTAGCAGATTGCCTCACTTGTTGTGCCAAGCCCCTGGACCTTTTTCCGCCGTCATTATCATTAACATGATTGCAGGCCTGCTGCGCCAGATCCTCGATTATCGCAAGCCTCGATTCGGCCCTCATTCTATCAATATGTTCTTGAATTTCTTGGTATCGTTTAATAAACCACTTTATGTCACCATAATATGCATCTAGGTGAGCTACGATATTAACCAGATGTTCCACCCGGCCCTTCCGGGTCTCGGCATGATTTCGCAGATTGGCGACTTCAATCTCGAGCTGTCTCAGTTCGTCAATATCTCCTCCGATCAAGGCATTGATTTCTGATATCTTTCCCTCAAGAGAATCCAGGATATCAATTTGGTTCCGTCTGAATATTTCGTGATTTCCACCTCCCCTTATGGCTTCGATCACCTCTTGTTCAGCACCGGCTGCAGCCTGATACTCCCGGACAGCCGTTCCCAGCCTCCGGCCTGCTCCCCATGCAAGACCAGCCGAAGCTATGGCAGCCCCCCCAACAGCCAGCACCGGAACCGCCGCAGGGGCAACAGCTGCGAGTGAACCGCCGAGAACGGCAGCCCCTAACCCTGCAGCACCACACTGTGCTGCCAGCATTGTCAGGTTCTGGGCCGCTTCATCTATCTCTGCCGTAGCGTCATCACCATAGGCCAAGGCTCCAATAGGCTCGGCTATGATATCTGCGGTCGCCATTGCAAGGTTGCCCAATCCTGCGGTAAGTCCGACGCTTTGGGCTGACGGGCCTGTCCCCTGCCACACTTGCCACTCAGACTGTAAACGCTGTGTTACAGCCTGTCTCCAACCAGGAGGATTTGGAACAATCCGAGTCAAGGTGCGTGTTCCACCCAAGCTGCCAGTATTGAGAGTGCCCCTAAGCATAGTAGGTTGCCGACTCCACGATGGGGGTACTGCCCGTAATATTCGCCTGCCAATTTGTTTTACCCCCATGCGCACACTGCTTGCCACTCTTGATACAAAGCCTGGACCAGTATTCCCGGGTCTAGGCAGTCTGTTCAAAAGATTTTGCTGCATTCTCTGGTGGAAACGTTCAGCATCCTGAGGAAAGTTCTGTTTTAAAAATGCATAATCTTCTGCGAGACCGGCAAGCATTGAACTGGAAAGCTTGCTTCCAGGTGGAAAGATATCTGGATGCAACATATTTGGAGAAAGAAAAAAAGGTGGTGCTATTCCTCTATTTGCAAAGACGTCGTACAAACTGGTACCAAAAGGATCCACATAGCTCAAGGGGTTGTTCATCGCATAAGCATACGGGAGCAGTGTCGCCGGATCATTAACATCTCCAAACACAGGATCACGTGTGGTAAACCGTCCGGTCGCCGGATCGTAGAAACGAGCCCTCATATCGTAAAGACCAGTGGCTTTATCCAGGGGGCGGCTGGTAAAACGGAGGGGCAGACCAGCGTCACCACCCTCTTCCTTCATAACATTGCCAAAGGCGTCATAATAGTAGCGGGCAAAAACCTTGCCTCTGTCATCGGATACGGCAAGAACGCTTCCCAGGTCGTCCTGGTGAAAGAAACAAACTATACCGTCTTTTGAAGAGGCCTTGAGTGGCCTGTCCAGACCGGCATACAGGTATGTGGATACAGGTTTAAAATCGGCAGACAATTCCTGTAGCAGATTGTCGCCATCGAGAAGGTAATAAGTGCGTTTTCCGTCCTCTTCGCGCCAGATCCTTTGCCCAAAAGGTCCATAGCCATAGGTAATCACCTTGCCGCCAGCAAGTTCAACCCTGGTAAGATTGTTCTCGCTGTCATAGAAATAGCGGGCGGTGCCGTCCTTGCTCCTGCGGAAAACCAGATTACCGTCGGCATCGTAAGAAAACGATGTGTCTCCGGCCTGAATCAACCTGCCGGCCTGATCATAACGGTAGGTTGCAGTGCCTGCCGAGCTGGTCACAGAGAACCGCTTTCCACCAGAGCCGTAAACATATGCCTTTTGACCCAAAGGGCCTGCTTCACCGATGAGCCTGCGCTCCAGGTCGTAGCGATAAGAGGTCTTTTTACCGTCCTTATCGACCACCTCTATCCGATTGCCGTCCGCATCGTAGCGGTATTTTGCGGCTGCCAGGACTTTCCCAGCAGGATCGCGATGGACAATAGAAACGATCCGGCCCGGGTCGTCATAGCCATATTCCGTCGTGGAACCGTTGGCTGATTTGCTCCGGATCAGACGGCCTGCCTGATCATGGAAAAAGATAAAGGCATTGCCTTTTGCTGCCTCTATCCTGGAAATCCTTCCGAGTTTGTCATAAAAGTAGCGGGTTTGCCTTCCCTCCGGGTCGGTGCATACCGCGAGACGTCCGAATTTGTCATATTCATATTTGAGGGTCTTGCCCCACTGGGGATATTCGGCTTGCACCAGCCGCCCGAAGCGGTCATAGGAATAGCGTATGGTGAACCTTCCGTTGCCTGTCTGGATCAGGTTCCCGCGGATGTCATATCGGTAATTCCAGACGTCGTTCTGCGTCTGTCTGCGGATCAATCTTCCGATCTTGTCATACTGGTACTTGACCTGTTGCCTGCGCGCATTGGTTATTTCCAAAAGGAGACCAGCCTGATTATGATTATATGAAACCTTCTTGCCGAATGGATATGTTATGGAAGCAACCCGGCCTGCAGAATCATAGGACATCTTTTGGATGCCCCCGTCAGGAAAAATGATTTTCCGAAGCTGTCCGGATCTGTCGTATTTGAAACGCCACTTTTCTCCCATGGGCAGGGTGACAGCTTCTAAAAAGCCATCCGGGTCATACTGCCTTTGCTCAAGCCCCCCTCCTGGCAATTCACGTTCAATCAACCGTCCCCACCGATCCCTGGTCGTGCGCACCTCGCTGCCAAAGAGGTCAGACACACGTGTAATTCTCCCCTCGTCGTCCGAGGCAATCCGGACCTTATTCTCACCAACAGCAATTGACTCTATTTTGCCGGCGGCACTGAAGACGCTGCTCAAAACCGTTCCGGACGGGGTAGTGGTCTTGATCAGGCGGCCCAGTTTATCGAATTCCTGATGGGTTACACGCCCCAAAGCGTCGGTAATGCTTAAAGGATTGCCAAGGGCGTCATAGCTGATTTTCTCGAAAGTTTTGTCGGGGTAGTCAATTCGGACCAGAAGCCCCGTTTTGTTGTAGGTGTAACGTGTGACACCAGTACCTGTGGTCCTCCGCACCAGCCGTCCACAGCTGTCATACTCATAGAAAACAGGCCTGCCTGTGGGACCGGTTATGGAAGCTAAAAGTCCATTGGGCCGGTAGGTGTATGCAGTAACGTTTCCAAGTTCATCCAACTGCCTTGACACCCGGCCGCTCTTATCATATTGCCAGGAGATACTGCCGCCGTCAGGATTTGTCTGTTTAACCAGATTGCCGAAGGAATCATATTCAAACCGGATGACCCGCCCTTCCCCATCTGTGATGGATATCCTGCGGCCATGCCGATCGTATTTGTAAGCCGTTTTTCTTCCAGCCGGGCTTGTGACTGCCAGTGGATTGCCCTTCTTGTCATATCTAAACCGGGTCACGGCACCGTTGTGATCAATCATCGCCGGCCTGGGGCTTGAGCCGTCATAAAATATTTTCAGTGTATCGCCATGTCCGGTTTCCTGCCTAACCATGCGCCCCTGACTGTCATAAGTATAATCCGTGTGGGTTCCGTCAAGGAAACGCCTTCTTATAAGTTGGCCTTGATCGTTCCAGTACCAGCCTTGTTCCCTGTTCAGGCAATCGTGATATCTGAGAGGCCTTCCCTTTTTGTCATACTCGGTTTCCCACCAGAAGCCGTCTTGTCTGGTGATCCTGTTGACCTTGCCATAGGAATAGGTGTATGTGGGGCCTGAGGAGGAAATGCGCTTGATAACTCTTTTGGATTCATCGTACTTGAAACTGACCCTTATACCTGAAGGGTAATTGATCTCTGCCGGCATTCCATTTTTTTTATAACAATAGGTGGTTCTCCAGCCATTAGCATCCTGGGCCTCCACCATGCGGCCAGCCGTATCGTAGCGGTATACGCTTTGTCTGCCACCGGCATCCCGGATTGCAGCCAGCAGGCCGTTATCACCATATATGAATCTGAGAAGGTAACCTTTGACAGCCTGGATTTCCGAAAGCCGCCCTTTTCTATCATAAGCAAAGCTGACAATGTTGCCGTTGGCGTCATGCCACGAGACTTCCCGTCCCTGTTTATCAAATATACTGGTAATGTTTGTGGGAGACTCGACAATCCACTGGTCTTTTTTGAATCGAGCTGCCACGCCGTAAGGGCCTACGAACTCTTTATTATTGTCCTTTTTTGCCAACAAGGTTGCCTTGCCAGCTTGAGTTATGACAAGGAGTCTGTCGCTTAATCGATTGAGTCGGGACACTATGTCCAGCGTCCAGCCAAGTCCCATTATCCCAGCCTCAGTATCTGATCGAAAACTCCTGACTATTGGCAATGGGCCGACAGGCGTCACGAGGTAGTGATCAGTTTGGGTCAGGACAACTTTGCCGGTTTTTGGAGAAACCTGATCAAGACTCCATGCGGGAGATATCAATAGGGTAGTGACAAGGATGGAAAATATGAGGGCTTTCCAGTTCATGATCAACCTTCTAAATACCTAAGTCAGTCGATTTAAAACATAGAGTCCTTACCTCCGAAGATACTTGGCCTTCTTAGAAAATGTCAATACATGAAATGATCCCCGAGACCTGTGTGGACCCAGGAATAATCTTACCATATTGACAGACCGCCTTTAACCCAAATTATGTACCTCAAATACTGAACAAAAACATTTTTGTTTTGATTTCAGTTGGTTAAGTTTAATTCCCCGGTTATTATATTTCACCCAAAAGGTGAATCAGAATCATCTTAAAAATGTTAAGCATTAGAAGCCGCAAGGGGCATGGCACCATGTTTTCCAGAAGTCAATTCGCACATAATAGGCAGATTTTTGCCGATTCCCCCGGATGCGGTTACGAAAAGGGCAAAATATTTTTTTCCTTTAATTCATGTATGCCTCTTTCCTTAATAATGCATTAAGCCACTTACCAGAACGTTTAGGATGTACATCGTCAGTTATCCACATAGTCTGCAAATTAACGTGGTCCATTTCTGCAACCAATTGCTTTAGAGATTTCTCATTTAAGTCTGTGAAGTGACGGCCGGCTTCCTTACGTTCCACATTTCCGTACTTAAAAGATATATACCATATTCCACCCGGTCTTAATGCTCTTTCCAATTTGATCATTGTTTCAGGTAAATCTGAAAATGGAACATGGAGCAGAGAAGCGCAGCACCAGATACCATCATAATGATCAACCGTTTCAATCTCCTCAAATCGTTTCTTCACACCTTTGGAGATTACGCCAGGTTTCATCCCCATCTTCATGCCATAGTCGCTGATGGTCTTTTCCGAAAGAGCGGGTCCTTTTATGTGCTTCCCAGGTGCAAAATAAAGCAGCTTGAGGAGATCTTCCGGTCCAGTATCCTGGCCATGCTGAAACGCAAGGGCAAGATAGCTGATGATCTCATCGGCAAGCTCATGAACTGGCGCCACAGCGGATTCAGCGTTTATGCAGGGAACCGCATCGCCAGGGATGACAAGGCTGGTCAGGAGGCACTGGCTCAATATATCATGCGCAATGCCTT
>Ga0164318_10005783_pt1 | contig 11965 bp, 9 predicted proteins | sample GuaBasSedimGuay9_FD_113734 | JGI IMG/M metagenome (GOLD analysis project Ga0164318, IMG submission 113734) | Subseafloor sediment microbial communities from Guaymas Basin, Gulf of California, Mexico - Guay9, Core 4571-4, 0-3 cm | ecosystem: Environmental > Aquatic > Marine > Hydrothermal vents >... | reverse complement strand
ATTCTTTAATTCCATAAATTATATTTTAAAAGTTTTAAGATTGACTCTGCTCCGAAAAGTGTGATTTTCTGCATTCAGCCGCTAAGCGGGTTTTTAATAAGCAGATATACAGACTAATACATTTTCACTTTTAATAGGGTTACCCGCTAAGCGGCTTTTCGGAGTGCCGTCAAGATTCAAACCTCATAAAAACCAACAAATAAACCAATAAAAGCTATTCCAGCGCGTAAGCAATAAAAACGCCCAAATAATTCCCAATTGCATAGCCGATAATACCTACAGTAAGTCCTGAAATAATAATATCACGGTTTTTTAAAGCACCAGCAACTACTGGCACAAAAGGAGGTGACATAATCAAAGCTGCGGTGGTAATAATTGTCGTATCAGCATCTATCTTGAAAATAACTGACAAAACCATGTGAATAATAAATGTACCAATAACAACAATCCCAACATAATAAAGTACGTAAGGCGATGCATTTATTAATTTATCAATATTACCCATGGCTGCAACTGCCAAACTAAAAACCAAAATTAAGTACATTCCTAATTGAAAGGATTTTTCAAGCTTATTTACTTTGGGGATTAATGAGAATAAAACACCAAGGGTTGTTATAGCTAAAATAGCTACAGCCATTGATGATTTTTCGGGCACCAACATACTAAGCCCACCACCAACAGCAACAGCTAAGGCTGACAAACCCAAAGCTTTTAGCAATTGTATAAGGATTGTTTTTTTAAATATCCCTTCGTATGATTCAAAATCATCGACAGTTTTATCATTATCTACATTCGTATTATTATTCATTTTGAACTTGGGTAGGAATAAAAGGAAAAAACGCTGGCCGAATGATAAAATAAAAAGAAAATACACTGCTCCAATAAGCATGTCAGAAATATGGGTAGCAAGATAAAGATCCCTGTCAACGTTTAATGCGGCTTGAATTGCTGCCAGGTTAGGTGTTCCACCAGTATAAACACCAACTAACATACCTGAAACCTGCCATATATTGTCCAGTTTATCCTGAAAAAGGTAATATCCTAAAAATATTGTTATCATTAAAGCCACCAAAGCCAAGCCCAAAGACAGCATAGTTTTACCCGCAATTTTTGTCCATTTCTTCACATCGCTTGAAAATAGTAACAAAGGTAAAGCCAGTGGAATTGTTACGGAAGTAATCATATTCAAGACATTTTCAGAACCTTCGGGCAAAATGCCGACATTTCCAATAATTAAACCAACAGCATAAGCAATTAGAATAGCACCAATTTTATTTAAAACAGGAAATTTATGGCATAAATAGAGAATTAATGCCGGAAAAGTAACACAAAAGAAGGTTAAAAAAGCTAGTTCCATAATATAAAATACAAAATATAAAAAGTAAAAAGTTTAAAGATAAATATTTTGATTAGAGTAGAAAATAAATAGATATAGAAAACAGTACATGAACATTTTGAGTTTGAAACAAAATTACTATATTGCTTTCTTGTTTACATTAAGCTTTGCAATTGTGCTTAAGTTTTAAATTCACTATAATCAGTACAAATGAAAATTATTGAACTTGTTAATCAAAAAACAAAAAAAGCTTTTTTTGATGTTGCCCGAAGTATTTATAAAAATGACAAAAACTGGACTTGTCCGCTTGACATAGAGCTTGATGCCATTTTTGACAAGGAAGAAAACACATGCTTTAGAGATGGTGAAGCAATTAGATGGGTTTTAATGGATGACAAAAACAAGCCAATTGGACGAATTGCTGCTTTTATTGATCGTAAAAAGGCAAATACATTTGAACAACCAACAGGTGGAACAGGCTTTTTTGAGTGTATTAATAATCAGGATGCTGCAAACCTACTTTTTGATACTGCAAAAAAATGGTTACAGGAACGAGGTATGGAAGCAATGGATGGACCTATCAATTTTGGCGAAAACTACATGAACTGGGGTTTACTTGTTGATGGATTTATGCATCAGGGATATGGAATGCAATATCATCACCCGTATTATAAAAACCTTTTTGAAAATTACGGATTTAAAGTTTTTTTCAGTCAATACAGCTACCATTTAAATCCTATGGAATTTCCTATTGATCGGTTTAAGCGAATTACAGAGTGGTCTTTACAAAGAGGTGGTTTTTCGTATAAACAATTTAATTTCTCAGATATAGAGAAGTTTGTAGACGATTTTATCATCATATTTAATACGGTTTGGCAATCATTTAAAGAAGATTATACACCACTTGACAAAGCAGATATTAAAAAAATATTTAACAGTGCAAAACCAATAATTGATACACGTTTAGTTTGGTTTGCTTATCATAACGATAAGCCAATTGCAATGATTACGATGTTCCCCGATGTTCATCAGATTTTTAAAAAGTTAAACGGAAAACTTCATCTGTTAAACAAACTAAAATTTGCCTGGCTAAAATGGAGAAAAACTATAAATCGCACCCGGGTGTTAATGCTAGGTGTAGTGCCCGAATTTCAAAAAGCAGGATTGGAAGCAGGCCTCATAACAAACATGCACTATGTTTTTGCCAAAGGTGATTATACCGAAATCGAAATTTCGTGGGTAGGTGATTTTAATAATAAAATGCGTAAAATGGCAGAAAGCATTAATGCGAAGCAAGTTAAAACGCACAATACTTACCGCTATTTATTTGACCGCAACAAGGAGTTTAAAAGATACCCAATGGGGGTTTGATTTGGCTTACAATATCCTATAAATGCTTTTCTAACCAATTAAAGATATCATTATAAACCTCATCCTTATTAGTTTCATTTAATATTTCGTGGCGAGCCTCAGGATAAAGTTTTATTTCAACATCTTTTACAGCTGCTTTTTTATACTTTTCATAAACTTCAGTTACACCTTTCCCGTTTTCGCTAACAGGGTCTTTACCACCCGAAATTAGGTAAACCGGAAGTCCTTCATTGGTTTTATTAATTTCTGTTTGGTCATTTACATAAAGTAAACCACCTAACAAATCGTTATAAAACCCAGCTGTAAATATAGTTCCACAAAAAAGATCATTTACATATTTATCAACCTGCTCATTATCACGACTTAACCAATCGTAATCTGTACGGTTTGGTTTAAATGCATTATTAAAAGCACCAAAAGAGAGTTTGGTCATTAATGGCGTTTGACTTTTTCTGCCATTAAATGTTATAATAATACTGCTTAACATTTTCCCAACACTTCCCAACACACCGGGATGCCCAGCTGTTCCGGAAAGTATTAGTCCTTTAAGCTTTGATGAATCTTCAATACTGTAATATCTTGAAAGGAATGAGCCCATACTGTGCCCTAATAAAAACACAGGTTTATCCGGAAAACGTTCATTAATTTTATCGGTTAATGAACGCATATCATTAACAACTTGCTGAAAACCATTTTCATCAGTAAAATAACCCAGGTTTTCTAAAATACCTGCCGTTTTCCCATGTCCTTTATGGTCATTAGCAAATACCGCATATCCATGTTTATTTAAAAATAAGGCAAAACCCTCATAACGAGCGGCATGTTCTGCCATACCATGTGCAATCTGCAATACGGCTTTAACATTTTGTTCATCTTCAGGAATCCATTCATACACATGAACCTCTTGATTGTCGGTGGTTTTGATTTTATATTCAGTCATAGTAGTTAATACTTCGTTAAATTTCCGTATCTCGCAAAGCCGCAAAGTCGCAAAGCTCTGATTTTTAATAAATTAATGTTATTTTTAATTATTATAATCACCTGTACTTTAAGTGTTTGAGAAAATACACCGAACCATTGAATAGTTTGATTTGGATTATAATCTGCAATATACAAATAATCTACAAATTAACTAAGTTGTTTATAGCCGTGGTTAGAAATATGTTCAACCGCCTGACTTATAATCAATTTTGTACTGGAAGGGCCAATTCGTATATAAAACAAATCTTCGTTTGCAATATTCATATACGCCGGTTTTGCAGACTGTTTACACACCAGAGCAATAATTGACTTATTATTTATTATGCCTGAATGAATATTTACAAATTTCATATACTCAAGACCAATAAACTTACTAATTAAGTTTTTTATGTGAAGTGATGCTTTATCTAAATTTTCAAAATTATCTTTTCCAATTCCATGAAAATTACCTTCATCATCAACACCAATTAGCAGTACTCCACCTTCAGTATTTAAAAATGCAGCTACACTTTTCAACCACGCATGCTCAATGGCTTTATCATTTTTCTCAGTTCTAAGATTAAACCTGATGGTTGATTTAAACTCAAGCGTAACACTTTCAGCAGACTTAGAAAAACGAATAATATCATTCTCAAAATTGTTACTGTTAATTTTCGGCTTAGGCACTTTACGAAGTTGTTTGTTATACCTTAAAATAAAGAATAATGCAATAATAATTCCTATAAAAAAGAACATTAATGATACCCATAGGGTTAATAGTTTCCCCTCTCCTATTTTTACAGAAAAACTATCTTCAGAAACTACAAAACCCAAAACATAGTTCTTTTCTTTATTCAGATATTCAAATTTTGACCAATAAGAAACTCTTTCCTGTTTAAATTGAAAAATATTTTCAATACTTTTATCTTCATCCAGCCAAACATTTACTGCTTCAGCAATTTGTAACTGATTAATTTTGTAGTACGGTGTAAATAATCCTTTAAAATCCAATGTGTTATTTTTTTGTAAGCTTTCACTTCCATGAAAATTATAAACATCACCATCAGGACTTAACAAAAAGGAATATTCATTTTGTTTTAGATCAATAATATCAAAAAATTCAAAAATATCTTTAAGCAATACATGAATCACAATATAATATACTTTATCATTTTTTTTCCATGAAGAGGAAACACTCATCACATTTTTATTGAGACTTTCTGAGAAATATGGCCCATACCAATGCATATTCGAAGAATCATTTTGCAAACGATTAGACCAGTTCTTTTTAGATGGAATATAATCAGTTGAACCTTTCCAGCCACCAAATACTTCCCCTGTATTATCCAATTGTTTCCACCTGAATGCTTTACCTGTAGTTTGTTTTTCCGAATTATAAAACCTACTTAAATAAGTATTATTATCCTTCTTTATTTCATATTCATTACCAGACTCCTCAAACAGGGTTACTGCAAAAATATCATTTGCATCTTCAATCAGTGGTATCAACACCAAATCAATATTATTTGTGTCATTTAAATGAATCAAACCATTTTGCCCCCACTTTGTAAGTAGTTGTAAATCACCTTCAATTAGCCTTTCTTTTTTTGCAAAATGAGTAATTGCCTTTGATGATTTTTCTTTTATATATTCTGATATTACCTGATTACGATAGTTTTTTGTTGAAATAATAAAAAAGCTTATCGAAACTGCAATCGTAATTGTAGTTATTACAAACAAACTAACATACAGCCTGTTTTTTATTGATTTACGTTCTGATTTCATGTTTAAATTCTGATTCTATAGATTATTCTGTATTTTGTTTGTAAAATTATAAAAATATTGTTTTGCCAACTAAACTTTCTAAATATAAGCGCTATTTTTGAGAAATTAATCAGAATAAACCACTATGCATTGAAAATACATAGTTTTAAAGTTTCGAATGAAATTCGATAAAATAATAGTTCGCTGGTTGGAAGTCAGAAGACAGAAGCTAAAAACTTTTCAACGTTCTTCATTCTTCAATTTCGGTCTTCCGTCTTCGAAAAAAAAACTAAAGTAATAGAAACTAAAGTAGCTGCAATGAAATTGCAGGGTTTTAATCATTAATTAGATAATAAATTATCATGTATTATACATTTAAAATATTACTCCTTAGTATTTCTATTCTTATTACAGAATACACCCTAATTAACACAATCTCTACAAAAGCCAAAATTATAAATACAGACTACTTTGAACAACTATACATTGGTAAGCATAACACTTTAGAAAAATATAACCCGAATGGCATACTACTTTCAAGCTACAGTAATCAATCAAACGGTGAAATAAGTGCAATTGATGTTTCAGACCCATATATTTTGTTACTCTTTTATGAAGACTTAAACAGGGTTATTTTCCTTGATGATAAATTAGCTCCAATTGGTAAACCTTTAGATTTGGATAAGTTGGATTTATTTAATGTTTCAGTTGTATGTAAGTCTAAAAGCTTTGCAATTTGGATATACGACCGTTTTGATAACCGTTTGATTCACTATGGATTTAACCCCAAAGGAATCATTCAGGAAATTATGCTGGATCCATTAAAGCTTGAACATGAAGTGATTTTCATGATTGAATCCGGAAATCATCTATATCTAAATACGGGGAAACAGGTAATCGTTCTTGATCAATATGGAAGTTTCATAAAAAGTATTGATTCCGAAATTAAAAAAACTTTACAAATCAAGAATAATCAAATTATTTACTTTAAGGATAACAAATTACTTATGGAATCAATACAAGAGCCTAATACTGACACATTGGAAATTGATTTTATTCAGGGTATTAAGCATGTACTTATTGAAAATAACCGACTTTTTGTTCAAAAAGCGGACTCTGTTTTTATTTACGAGAAAACGGATTAAATATTGTTGGCTATGATATAGCATTTTGTGGTTTCTATTTATTTTATCCACAGATTTCATCTGCGTATTTATCTGCGTTCATTTGCGTCATCTGCGGACTAATCATTTATACTTTTTTTCCACAAAACTCTAAAATTCATAATTTTAATATTAATGATTGCCGAGATTATTAAAGTTCAAATATTTTTTATTATTCAGGCATTCCATTAAGGTATTTTTAAATTAAACCTTACCCATAATGTTTTATATCATAGCCATATTGTTTAATCAGTTATCAGGAATACTATCAACCGTAAAAGTTTCAGCATGAATTGAGAATTTCTCTATCTCTATAGGAACTTCTGACATCTTCTTTTTGGGTATAAAATAAAAAGAAACTGCTTTTTCTCTTTTTGAACCGCGATTAAGAGCCCTTACAATCCGTTCCGTTTCTCGTTGGTTTAATTTTGATTCAGGGAAATACACAATATCCTTACCCGATTTGGTTTTTAAAGTCATACTTATATTAACCCACTCATTTTCAGTAAATTTATATTCTTCTTTTACTTTCAGCTTAATGTAAAAGCTTATTTTTTTCACATCTTTTTCATTATTAAGCGCATACGAAACAGGATATTTTTCAATTACTACTTCCAAATTCTCACTTAAATTGCCTTCAACTACTGTGCTTTCAGGAATCACAGCAACATCGCTACCATTATTTCTATTTATAAAAATTAACGTAAGGTAAGCTACTATTACTACAATGGTAACAACACGCCTGATTAAAATACCACTTTTTATTTTTCGATCTAAATTAGTAAGTTCCTTTTCTGTAATATTAATCCTGTCTTGCAGTTGTTCACTTCCTTTTGCAGATAACTTAAGTAGCTTAATATTACGTATAACAATTGCTTTTAGTTTATTAAACTCTTTTTTATTAAACTTGCCTTTTGGTTTTTTCCAGAATATTAATGCAATACCCAGAGTTTGTATCGCCACAATAATACGCAAAATAGCCAACAGATTACCACCTGCAGTTGGTACATGAATTTCCTGCAACGCATTTAAATTACCCTTAATCACATCCATGGAGTCTTTAAAAGAAATCTCCTTTATGGTATCAGTATCAATTTTTTTTACTCTTTCCGTTTCTACATGACCACAATATTCACATACAAACTGGGTTATTGGAAAACTGGCAGCACATACCGGACATTTAGACATATTGCTTAGATTTAGGTGAATAGTTTACACATTATAGGCACAAACAAATTTACAAGAAAAAAACATAATTTTACATATAATCCAGAACTATTGCAGGGTAATCGTGTTAAAACTAACATTGCAAATTAAAGTAGCCTATTTTGATTCATCTGTGGATAAAAAAAGAGGGAATTTATCCTCAGACTCACGCAAATTTGCTCAGATATTATAAAAATGCTCAAGTTTGGTTCATGAAAAACCCTTTAAGGCAATTAGTCTGATAACTATTGTAAGGTATCCAATTCTATTCCATAATCATACTGCAAATCTTCATGTAAAGTAGTTATTTTTCTCCTAATTGCCTCCACTTGTGTATTGTATAGTTTCTGCAGCTTTGTGTTTTTATGAATGGGTGGACTAAGATTTTTCAGTTTTAAACAAAAGTAAATTAGTAATTCTACCTCAGTTTCCTTTTTTTGCGAATATCTGATATACTTTTTAGTGTTGAGCAGAATTTTACGTATACTCTTTTTCATCAAATAGTAGGTTTTTTTATTTATCTGATTAAACTGCTGATCAATTTCTTTTTTTACCGAATCAATATACAGTGCCTCATCAGATGATTCAAACAAAAGGTATGTCAAAAGCTCCTTGTTTTCCTTTTTAAACTTTGACAATCGCAGGCACAGTTCAAGTAATTCTTTAGCTGAACGGATACTCAATTCTTGCTTTAGTTCCTTAATAGTTAATGCTTTCATTGTTTCCACCTGGTGTTTTTCCAACTTTTCTGTTCATCTTCGGTAAGGAATGTCCAGGCAACAATACGACTTGTTTTATTACCCTGCCCCATTGGAATGGTTTCCACTTTTACAGCCTCGGCTTGTTTCAGCACCTTATAAACACCTTTTAAATTAGATTGTTTAGAGATTAAAGTAGAAAACCAAAAACAGGATTTGCCAAATTTCTTACTTTGATGAATCATATTTCGCACAAATCGCTCTTCGCCTCCATCATACCACAGTTCATTATTAGTGCCACCAAAGTTTAAAGTTGCTTCACTCACTTTTTCAGCATTTAAATTATTTAATTTGCGAACTGTTCCTGCTTGTGCTTCTGCCAAGGAAGCATGAAATGGTGGGTTACAAATTGACAAATCAATATGCTCATCTTTACGAATTATTCCATAAAAAAAGTCTTTTGGATTACTCTGCAACCGGCAATCAACTTTTCCTTTTAAGGATGCATTTTGTTCAATTATTTTATTGGCCGATTCAATGGCAACAGCATCAATATCAGCACCGATAAATGACCAGCCATATTCTTTATTGCCAATTATTGGATAAACACAATTTGCACCCACGCCAATATCAAGGCATTTTATTTTAGAACCTGTTGGGATTTTTCCATAGTTATTGCTACGCAACAAATCTGCTATATGATGAATATAGTCTGCCCGCCCGGGAATAGGTGGTGTTAAATAATTTTCAGGAATATCCCAACTATCAATATCATAATAATGTAGCAAAAGTGCTTTATTTAGCATTTTCACTGCTTTTGGATTAGAAAAGTCGATTGATTCATCTTCATAAATATTCAACTTAACAAATTGAGCTAATTCCGGACAAGTTTCAATAAGCTGTTTAAAATCATAGCGCGCACGATGCTTGCTTCGTGGATGTAAGTTTAATTTTTCTTTCGGGTGTTTCTTCTTTTTATCAAGCATGGTAATTTAATTAAATACGATTATTAAAGTCATGTCCTTCTGTAAACTTACCAAGTCTTAAAGACTTTGCAAGTTATGTATCAACTTGCAAAGTTTTGGTCATGTACCAATTTTCTTAACAAACACAAATTAAAATTATCATTCTAAGCTGAATAATTCATGCAGGCTAATAACGTTCGTACAAATCAACAATAATTTTATCCATTTCCTTTTTCATCTCACCTGATGGATTCCGGTAATGATTCATCATAAATGAAAAAATAAGCACTTTATTACTCTTTGTAATCAAATAGCCACTTAAATTATGATTATTGCTTAAACTACCTGTTTTCCCATAAAATATTGGTGGATTAAATTCAGTAAACCTGTTTTTCATTGTACCGTATTTACCTCCGGTAGCCAATACATTAAAAAGCCGTTCTTTTTCAATGTTTTTGTAAAAATAGTTTAATAATTCCACATAAGAACGTGGTGTAAAAAGATTGTAACGTGATAAACCAGAACCATCAACCCAACGTGGCTGATTTGATATAAATGTTAACAAACTATCCTGAACATAACGAATAGTTCTTGTTGTGTTAAGCGTATCAAAAAGCTCATTTGATGCCATAAGAATAATCTGTTCTGCAAGAAAATTATCACTTGGCTGCAGCATTTTTTTGTACAAAGAATCGGCAGGATAAGAATAAATTTCTTTCGATGCTCTTAAATCATTATAATCTGTAAACTGAATTTTCATTTTCAGGCTATCTTCAAGCAAAGCTTTCAATAATGAATCGCTTAACAAAAAGGGGATTATTGAATCACTTTCTTGAACACCATTAATGTTGTAAACAATTTCATTATCGTGAAAATTTCGTTTGAAACTATAGTTTTTTGTTGAAATATTGCTGTCAGGTTTTAAAAATTGCCTGTTATAGGGTGGGTATAGCTCAAAGGCTCCTAAACTATCAATACTCATTAAATTCTCATTGCCATAAACAGGGAAAGCTGAATTTTCAACTGAATAATATTCATTGTAATCATCCCATGCCCAACCACTTCCAAAAAAGGAGCTCTGGTCATTCGATTGACTTAAATAGATTTTCCTTTTTTTCTGTGATTTTAAAAAATCATAAACTTTAGTCGTTTTTATAAAGTGATGCAGAAAAGTTGGATCGCCGGTTCCCCAAATGATTAAAGAATCACTTCCTACCATTTTATACCTTAAGCCTGGTAAAGAGTCACCTAATATTGATAAACCGGTAAAATAACTAAATAGTTTGGTGTTTGAAGCAGGTGTAAAATATCTATCAGCATTATGCTCAATAAGGTATTTATTTGTTTGTGGATTGTAAACCGTAAAACCTGTAAAACTATTCTGAAATTCAGGAGTTTTTTCCAATTTTTTCGCAAAGGTATTTGTATTTTTTAAGTACTGCGTACTCGAACAGGAAAAAAGGCTAAGGAATATAATGGCTAATAGTAAATATTTCATTGATTTGGGGCTTTGTTTTACAGCTAAGGATTAGAAAACAAGTTATCAACCAACGGGTTAACCCGTTGGTTGACATAGTTGAGTTGAATAACTACTTATTGGGTTTGTAATCAAATTTCACCAGCTCAACAAATTCAAAAACTCTTTCATTTATTTCTTCTTTTCCAAGATTTTGTATTCTTTCTGTTCCAAATTTTTCTACACAAAACGAAGCCATTGCTGAGCCAAATATTACTGCGTTTTTCATATTCTCAAAAGAAACATCACCTTTTTGAGCTAAATAGCCTGCAAATCCACCTGCAAAAGTATCTCCTGCACCTGTTGGGTCAAAAACTTCCTCTAATGGTAATGCCGGAGCATAAAATACTTTACCATCATGAAATAGTAAAGCGCCGTGCTCTCCTTTTTTAATAATCACAAATTTTGGTCCCATGGCATGTATTTTTTTAGCAGCCTTTTTTAAGGAATACTCACCTGATAACTGTCTGGCTTCTTCATCATTAATTGAAAGCACATCAACCATCGAAATAGTTTTTAAAAGCTCATCTAACATAATGTCCATCCAAAAATTCATGGTGTCCATGATGATTAATTCGGGGCGAGTAGTCATTTGCTCAATAACTTTTCGTTGTACCGTGGGTGCTAAATTCCCTAACATCAAATATTTAGCATTTTTATATGATTCAGGTACAATAGGATCAAAAGTCTCAAGCGAATTTAGCTCTGTAACCAAAGTATCTCTTGAGTTCATATCATTATGATACTTCCCTGACCAAAAAAAAGTTTTTTCATCTTTTTTAATCTGAATACCTTCAATATCAACATTATGACTTTCAAGCATTTTTAAATACTTCTCTTCAAAATCGCCACCAACAACCGATACGGTTAATGGGGTAGCACCCGCATATGAAGCAGACAAACTTATAAATGTTCCTGCACCACCTAAAATTTTATCTGTTTTTCCAAAAGGAGTTTCAATGGCATCGTAAGCCACACTTCCTACT
>Ga0164318_10005782_pt1 | contig 11966 bp, 12 predicted proteins | sample GuaBasSedimGuay9_FD_113734 | JGI IMG/M metagenome (GOLD analysis project Ga0164318, IMG submission 113734) | Subseafloor sediment microbial communities from Guaymas Basin, Gulf of California, Mexico - Guay9, Core 4571-4, 0-3 cm | ecosystem: Environmental > Aquatic > Marine > Hydrothermal vents... | reverse complement strand
AGTGACCTGGGAAATGTAAGATCGTATAGAACAAGGCGAACTGGTCGACGTGCTACTAGACCGACACTTCTGTCAGGTGGAATAACAAGAACCACGAAGGGCTATTTTGTTCCATACAGATATGTTTTACTTACTGATTCAAAAGGAAAAGCAATAAATAAAAAAAGAGCCCATTTAGTTTTATTAGCATTTGTAGGTAAAAAACCTGATGGTTATGACGCATCCCATTTAAATGGCGATAGTTTTGACGACAGATTAACCAACTTAAAATGGGAATCAAGACAAAATAACATAGCAAGAATATCTTCTCATAGGCAATATAGAATACCTAATAGATATACGCTCGATGACATAAAAACACAGATTAAAAATAGAAATGTTAATACAAAAAGGCTAACAGAACAAGAGGTAGCCGATATTAAACTGTACCTATCTCAGGGAGCTACTGAATTGGAGTTAGCCTGTGAATTTAATACGTCATATGCAAATATTAAAAATATTGCTATGGGCATTACTTTTAAAAATGTTAAACCTACTTTACCTCGATTAGGTGCTTCTAAAAATGCACTGAATTTATTAGAAATGATAGAAAAAGAAGCTATAAAGAAAAAGAAAGGAAAGAAACGAGGTTCAAACAACCGTATAAAATAGCAAATAAGCTATCATAGCTTTATTCTAACAAGGACAATTAGAATATCTGTATAATCTATCAGGTATCATGATTGTCCTTTTTATATCGCAATTAAACACATTTAAAAATTATCTGTTAAATCCTAATAACGAGCGCAACTGAATCATTTAAGAATTATCTACTAGATCCTAGCTCAACTCTGCTTATTTCTATTTCAACAAGATTTTTTTGATTTAGCAGCTTCTTCTCTTTTCTTTTTCTTTTTCTTGCTTGCAAGCACACCTCCAGGTGAGCTGGCTTCCGGCTCATTCCTGGATGCTTACTTCTTGAATTTTTTTTTTCAAAATATTTTATATTGCATATCTCTCTTTTGCAATAGTGTATGAAACGTTGACCCTAAGAGGTGTGTATACATTAGATAGATATACATAATATTAATTAATTAATTTATATTATTCTTAGCCTCTTTATAAAAGGGCCTCTTTTATAATTACCCTCTATATACATAGGGTACACTTTCCTGGGCTCTGTTTAAGAGTATAACCTGTTGTATTAGAACACTTTAATTTTTCAGTTTTTTCAAATCTGCGATTTTACGCTCTTTTCAGGACAATCTAATTGAAGAACGCACAAAAAAACGAGGGCAGGAACGATGACGGACGACAAAAGAAACGATAATTATTTATTTATTTAAACTATTTTATGTTATAACTCATTGAATTATAGCACGTTATTTTATCGCAGAACGGAATCTATTTTTATACACTATTTATAAACTCACTCAAACTTTTGTGTAAAAAGGAAATATATTAAGGGTATATTAAATTAATGAGAACGAAAAAAAAACGTAAAAACGTAAAGGAGTATTAAAATGAAGACTTGTAAAAAATGCAAGGAGATCAAACCACTGAGTGCATTTGCAGCAGATAAATCAAAGCCGGATGGATTACTTTATATCTGTAGAGCATGCGTGAAGATTAGGGACAAAAAGGCCTACAAGAAAAGAGTTAAAAAAGAAAAAATACTTCAAAGAGAAGCAAAAAAAAGAATAAAGATGTTACAGAAAAGTGGCTCCAATACTTTACAGCCTTCACCTGATATACAACATACTCTAGGAGTAGGTCCAGGTCCATCCATTGATGAGACAGCATCGCAAGAGGATATGAATATCTTTTTGAAAACAGGAGGTGTTAAACAATGTAAATTATGTAGAGACGAAGATCTAATTAACGAGGGTTGGAAACATACAAATGAGTTTAAAAAAGATCCGACACAGCCCGATGGACTAGAACCATATTGTATTGAATGTAATGTGAAACGTGATATCGAAGATATTTTAAAAACTATGAAAAAAAATGGAGATAAAGAGAGATTGAAAATAATGAAAGCAAAATTAAAAGCAGCAAAAAATAAAGATGAAGATCCTTATACCTTTTAGGAAGTAAATTATGAAAAGACAATATATAAAATGTAAGATAAAATGTACGATAAAAGAAGAAAAGAATTGTCGGTGTAAAGCCTGTACAACTGCGCGCAATAAAAAATATTATCAAGAAAATATAAATAAGCGTAGAGAGTATAGTAAAAAATATTATCAAGAAAATATAGATAAGAGTAGGGAGTATAGTAAAAAATATTATCAAGAAAATACAGATAAAATTAGGGCACGACATAAAGAGTATCACCAAGAAAATGTAGATAAGATTAAGGATTATAATAAAGAGTATCATCAAGAAAATGTAGATAAGGTTAAGGCACGACATAAAGAGTATAGCCAAAAACATAAGGATCGAATAAATGCGTATCATAAAGAATGTCGCAAAGAATATCGCAAAGAATATAACAAAGAATATCGTAAAAAGAATAGGGGCCAACTTATCGCAAACAATAATAACCACCGTATAAGTAAATTACATAGGGTACCCAAGTGGTTGACCAATGAACAGAAGCAGCAAATAATGGACTTTTATGTTAATTGCCCTAAGGATATGGTTGTCGATCATATCATTCCGCTACGAGGTAAGTATATCTCAGGACTTCACCTTCCAGGCAATCTACAGTACTTGATTCCCAGTGAGAATAAGCATAAACGTAGTAAGTATCCTCCTGTAGATAATAGATTCTTGGATTCTTAGGAATCCTGTACTAATTCAAAATGTGGACAATCTAGTATACTAGAAAATCTGCCTCCCCATTTTATGTCGATATTATGTAGTTGTGCAATTAAATTTATGATGCCAGCTAAATAATAAAACTCCTCAACATCTTCCCAATTAATTGGATACGGTGCAATATCTACCGCGTTACTAGGTTTTGTATTGTGATTAGAATCAGGCCACTTCAGATTACTGGTCCCATTTTTATATGCAACATTTTGGTCTATTTCATTACGATGACCACATAAAATAGAAAAATCATAATATTGGATAGCAATATCTAATATTTTTTGTAAATCTGGGTGAAGTGTATTATATTGTTTTTTCGATGAATTACTAAATTTATACATATTTTTTCTCCTTTATATTTCTTTAAATATCTTTAATTAATCCGGATAATTATGATAGGTGATAGATTATACGTATTTTCTATTATCCTTTGTTAAATCGCAGCTATGATAGCTTATTTGTTAAATTAAAAAGCCTAGACAGATATAATATCTAGGCTTTGTGGCAATATAAAATGAGGTATTTATTTTCTTTTTAATTTTTTTATATTAAGTTTAATTAATGTCTGCCTCATAGTTTCATTAGGTCTGAGCGGTAAATTATATTTACGTTGTATAGACATTACTTCATCACGTTCTTTTTTTCTTAAATCAAACATATAAATATTTATGCCACATTGCTCACTTTCTTTTTCTGTAACAGGCAAAAAAATGTACCACAATTCTTTTGGAATATCTGCTAGTCTCTGGGCAGACAAAAGTATTAAACTATCATTCATAATTTACTCCTAATTTTGTGGGTAACTTACCCATTTATTAATAAATATGGTAATTTCCCCCCCAAATGTAGCAGATTCTGTGAATATAGCATCATAAGAATTTACCTCGAACGACATAAATCTGTAATTATCTCCTAAGTCTATATTTGTTTTTAGTTTAGTTATAATTAAATCTATTTGACTTGTAGCCAATTCAATATTTGAGTATACATAACCTGTATGAATTCTAATAGATAGGGTTATTTGATGATTAACTATGAGTTCATCTCCAGTAGTTGTGCTGTCAATTATTTTAGGTTTATCTATTTCTGGCTCAATTGTGATAGAATTTAAAGGCAAAGCCGCCACCGAATGTTGTGAATATACATTAGTTGTTATGTTTGCCTCATTTAATAATTGATATATTTTAGCTTGTGCTGTTTCTATTAAATAGACTATTCCAGCTCTTGCTATGTAATAATTTGTGGTTACAGTAGAAGATTCTGATTTTATTAAGTGATAATCAGTATTTATTGTAGAAGATTTTGGTTTTACTATGTAATAATTTGTGGTTATTGTAGAAGATTTTGATTTTATTAAGTGATAATCAGTATTTACAGTAGAAGATTCTGATTTTATTAGGTGATAATTAGTATTTATTGTAGAAGATTCACTTTTTATTAGGTGATAATCTGTATTTACAGTAGAGGATTCTGTTCCTGCTGATGGTTTTACTATGTAATAATCAGTATTTATTGTAGAAGATTCACTTTTTATTAGGTGATAATCTGTATTTACAGTAGAGGATTCACTTTTTATTAAGTGATAATCTGTATTTACAGTAGAGGATTTTGATTTTATTAGGTGATAATCAGTATTTATTGTAGAAGATTCTGCGGAAGATCCCTCAATTTCATAATCAGATGTAACAGTACCTCGTACTTTTTTAATTATAAGAGTAGATAATTGAGTATCCTCGGAATTTACCTTAATATATACGCCGGCAGCTAACGAAGAATTTCTAAATATATAATTTACACGTATTCTATCTGTTATATTACCAGGAGAAAAATCAATAGAAGGAACAATAAAAATATATGTTCCTGCATTATCAAGATTTTGTTCATTTGAAGTAGAGCTAGTTGTCACCACAGAACCGTCAGCTTCTACCATAGAAACAGAAATAGATAAATTAAGATTCGAAGCGTTTGTTGTAGTAGTTACTTTTGCTACAAATTTTCCTGTTTCCCAATCATCGTTTCCAGGAGAATTAAGTGAAGTAAAACCATAACTAGTCTCTGTAGAAGACGAGGAAACAACAACTGCTTGAGTTGTTTCTGCTTCTTCTGGATTTAATCTAAGTTCTTTATCAAAATAATCTCCACCAGATAAATCAGAATCTATACTAGTAAGACAATAATGGGTATTACCAAAAGGATATATTTCATAATCAGCGGGGATATTAGTTACTTCAGCCCCATCAGTAGTAGTGATCTTTATATATATTTGAGTAACTCTAATAGGATCAAGAGGGAACCTACCATTAGAGCCCCCGGAAGCCCTTATTCTTACTTGTAAATCATCTAAATCTGCCCAGTTCCAGTTTCCTCCTCCTGGTCTAGAAAATTCCTCAATAAATTCAGTATAACCACCAACAGAAAGAGTTTCTGTGGTTCCTTCTTCGACATCATTATCTAAAATCAATCCTACGGTAGTAGCGCCTGTTCTACCTGCTAATCTAGCCCAGTAAACTACTTCTACTTTTTCAATAGCAAGAGGACCATTTGTCCAATCTTGTAAACCAAAAGAATCTATCGGACCAGTGCCATTAGGCGTAAATAGTCCTGTATCTGCTATATAAGAAGAATCTCCGTCTTGGGTTGTTTCATCTATTTTAGCGTAATCGTCTCCAAGTATGGGGAAATCCCATTGAGTTAGTATATCTGAAGTGGGTCTAAGTATATAAGTAGCCATTAATCTACTCTACCGTATAAGGTAATCCTATTTATTTTTAGATTTATTATTGTAAATTTAATATTGGGAGGAATTTTAAATCCTATTTGTACCAATTTAGGATTATAAAACATTATTCGACCTTTAGACAAAAGGATCGTTTAGAATTTATAGCTAAATAAATTCTTTTTCTTTCTCCTTTATAAATAGCAGAATAGCCTAATCCGATAAAATCTAATGTACCTTCTTGTATACCTTTTTCAAGTGTGAAATCATGTCGATATCTTTCAAAGTATATAGGTTGAAAATCAGTTAAAGTATCTTGATTATAGTCATTAAAGAAAAAATATTGCCAAGAATCATGAATTTTAACTCCAAATCTACCTGATTTAAGGTGTACATTAAATAATCTTTTATTTGTTCCCGCTATAAGAGTCAATGTTTCAAGAACGTCAACTTTATCTAAGACTTCTTGATACGACCGTTTATCTCCCTTTTCCGTGATTTGATTAAGAATACTTCCGTCCTCAAATCTAGCTTGCCACATAAATATCTCCTTATTTTACTTAAGAAACATCGTATTGAATTGTATGTGTCAATTGTGCTCCTGCTCCTGCAGGGGAACTTTCAGTAGTAGTAAGTTGCCATACCGTTATATCGGAGCGAGAACCGGAATAATAACCAGGAGAAGAATGTACATCAGACGGGTTAGGTAAACCCGCATCAGTAGTAGACCCTACTCGTAAAACTAAATTATTGTAAGACGGGAGCGAAGTAGGAATACTGCCGTCATTAGTAGTAATAGTAGTTTGACTGGGTGCTCCAGTTTTTTGAGAACTTCCTGAATATAAAATATCTACATTTGATTCATATGTTCCCGCTGATTTATAAACTTTTGCATTTGTTATAGAAGTAAAAGAGCCTGAAAATTGAAACTTAATGTGCTTAGAATAACTATTATCTCCTGCGGTTATTTTAGCAGAAGACGGAGTTAAATCAGCAGTATCTGTACTACCAAAATTTAAAGTAGTTACTTCAGTACCATCATATGTTCCAGGCGTTTGACTTTCATTCCACTCAATAAACTTGACATCAAGAGAAGCCATTGTTCACCTTCCTTATATTAAATTATTTTTATAATTATGCCTACTAAGCCGCCTATGATAGTGATAATTGACCAACGATATACAACTATCCAAGCAGAATTTTTATCTACTTTATGTTTTAATCCCAGTGCACTCTCTATTTGTGTTGTTAGATATTGTACATTTTCTTCAATACGAGTTAATCTATCAGAATCCCCCCGAGTAAATTGAATTGGCTCATTATTTCCTTTCATAGTTGTCTCCTTAATAAAGCTCTAAAGCTGTTATCTTAGTGCTGTATTGCCCCTTTCTAATACTTGTTATCATTAAATTTTTATTTTCCCAAGTATCACCAAAAGCTTTTCTAATATTATCTACATCTTTAGCTAATCTAATCCAATCCCCTGCTTCTAAATGAGCATATTTATAACCTGGTGTTACAAATTCAACTACAATATGATCATTAGCCCATATACCGTTTGAATTTCCCACATAATGATCTGCAACATGATCCTTAGATGTTTTTGCAATATATTGCCAATCATATTTAGCCGCTCTTGTACCAAAAGAAGTTATAGATGTTGAATTAGTAACTGTATTTCTATCTAAGAATAAATCTTTTTCACCTAACCATCTACTTTCTATATCCATACTATTTATAATAGTATTAGTTCGAGTAATTTTTATATTATCTTTTACTATGTCACCTCTTGGAATAGTACCCCGAATAGTAGGAGTGGTATTATTTAAAGGAATAGCTCGAATTTGTCCTGCAGCAGAATACGTTATCATAAAAGTAGATTGTTCACTAATATTACGAATAAGATTAGAGGAAATTACATCTTCTGTAACATTTACATGTGCTTTTACACTAGAGTTAGCTGCGCTATCAAAACTACTTGTATCTATTTCATCATTAGTAAAACCTAATTGATCTCTTAATATTGATTCTATTATAAATACAGGATCTTCAATTAAATCCCCAGAGTTATACGAATTAGACCTACCTGTATCATCAATCCATGAACCAAATGTTGCTCCAGTACAGGATACCCAACCAAGTGCTGCCTTATCTACAGGATATTTAAGTACTAATCTACCTTCATATACATCAACTAAATCCTGGTTTTTAGATACTCCATCAGCATTAACAGTTGTTCTTCCTTGTACTCTTATGTAAAAAGGACCTTCTTTACCTGAAGCAGAAGAACTAAATGTGCCATGTTGCCAAGTATTAGATTGCCCTACTTGCCAATACCAGGGCACTGAAGTAAATACGGTTGTAGGAGCAGAGTCTTCTGGCTCTGTTCCTCTAAGACTAACTTTATTATATGTATTAGGTGACGCTAAAGTTATACCAGAATGTGCATCAATAGCTAATTCAATTCTAAATTCTGCTGCTTCTTTTCTTAAAGTATCAGCAATAAAAGAATCATTTTCAAGACGCATATTAAAGCCAAACTGGGCTACGCCCCCTACATCAGAAAAGTCCTTGCCAACTGATGCGGTGGACAAATCTCTGTCCCACGCTAAAGGAATATTAGTGGGGTATTGTCCTTCTCCTAAAGAAGGAGGATTATTTTCAAGAGCCCAAGTTGGATATACATAAGCAAATACGTCAGGTCCTCCGATAGCTGTACCGTATCCACCGTCATTTGTACTGAGTGTAGTATCATCAAATTTTACTGGGTCAGGAAGAACATCATTAGTAGTCCAAAGATCTGTAAGACTTTTTAAAGGATGATCAGAAATTACATAATCACCTTCACCGTCCCAATCTGTTAAAATAGCAAGAGCTCCTCCTAACATAAGATCTTTTTCAGTAACTTCTACTTTAAATTCACCAAAAACTAAAGGAATTTTCAAATTTCGTGACTCTGTAGGCACATTATCTGATGTAAATATATCAGACACTAAAGTAGAAGGCAAAATAGCTTCATTTATTTTTTGATTATCATCAATTGTAAATGAATATGTATCCCTATCTATAATTGGTGCTTTCGTAATTACTCCAGAGAAAACTTGTAAACAAGCTGTTGTTGTTGTAATACGGCTACCTAAAAGGAAATATATTGCAGCTTCTTTATTAACTAATGAAGGTAATTCATCAGATATACGTAACATACTACCTGAATTATTAGTCATTTTATATTCTATATCACTTAAAGATACTGTAACCGAAGCTGTTTTTGTTTTCTTTGAATATATATCAATAGATTCTGAAATATCAGTATGTGATTTAAGCAATGGGTAAACAGGTAAACCGTCTATGTGTGCGGGACGTCTTGCGAATCTATGATAAGTACCCCCATAATTAATTACTACAATAGAATCGTATTGTTGTCCTGAAAATTCTCTTGAACCTGAAAATGCAGAAGAAATTGGGGAAAAGGATAACATATTATACTCCTAATAATCCATGCCGAAGAAATCCCTCAGCTCTAATAGCTATTGTATCTGCTGTTAATATTTGTCTGTGCATTACTACCTGATCTACATAAAATCGATTAGAATTAGTAGGAGCCCACGTAAGACCGTGTGAAGTTGAAATACTTCCTAAAGGTGTATAAGAAGTAACTCCATCAGGTGCTCCATTATAATAAAATGAAGTAGTACCAGCTCCTGCATGGTCTACAACTACTGCTACATAATTCCATTCATTTACTGCCCAAGCAGTATTCGCATTACAAAGCTCTTTTGTTGAATTATCCCCAACATGACATCCAATAGCATTTGTACTGCCCATAATTAATCTAAATCCTTGTGTGTAACAAGCTGCATCTGTATAAAGTAAACAGGATCCATATCTATTCATATCGTAAGGAATAATTCCAATTAGTTCTATGGTGAATGCATCTGTTCCAAATTGAAAATCACTAGAATCAGCATCAGCAATATCATAAGAAGTTGAGTCATAAGAACCCACATCAACTGTAGTTTTCCCAGATGAAGCTACTCCTGAAAAGAATTCAAGAGTTCTCCGAGGAATATAATCAGGGGAACCTGTATCCGTTAATGTCCAATCGTTATTATTACCAGAATCATCTATTGTACCCCTACTGTAGTCTTCTATGAATTGCCAATTGCCTACGGTATTTGTACAATTTGATAAGTATTTATAAGTACGAGGAACTGATTTATATGCCATACCATTGATTTTGAAAATAGTTTGATAATATAAATATTCTTTTTCTACTAAATCAATGCCCTTTTCATCAAAGTTGCCTATAAAATAATTGGCAGGATCTCCATCTACATCAACAATAACAGGACAAGTAGAGCCCTTACACTCTTCAAAAGCGTCTATTATTTCTGCTCTTTCCCCGTTAGTCGGACTAGTATCCGTAGGTAGTGAAATAGTATAAGAAGCATTTTTTACAGGCACTTTATTAGCATTTCTAGATTGTATTATTTTACTATCAGAAAGAAAAGGAACATTTGAGAATTCATGTTCTTTGGATCGTGTATATTCTGCATTGGGTATATCGTGTTTATTTAATAACCACCATCCAGATATTTCAGCGATTTGAACTGGAATACTTCCAAAATGATCAAAAAATAAACGCCAATATCTTGCAGAGTGCGTAGCAAGAAAATCAAGAATTAAAAGAGCTTCTCCTTCTCCTCTATTTTGAAATTCTGTATTAAAATCATCTACTTTTGAGTAAGAAGAATCGTCTGTAGAAGAGTATACTTCAACTATTCTATGTGGATAATAATAATCATTGTTATAATCATGTAACCAAAGAGCTGCGCCTTCTACATCTTTCTGTTCTCGCAAATCAATATAAAGAGATCTATCATTGAAAGTTAATTGTTTCCAATAAGTATCCAGGTCATTATCTAGTATATTTCGAGCAATATGCCCTACTTCATCTAATGAATCGGTTACACGTGTACCATTTATAATAGCTTTTTCCATCGGAGCCGTTGACCATAAAATCATTAATAAAGATCTCCCTGTGCTATTTGAGGTATACTATTAAATTTAAGAGTTGGCCGATAAATATGCTCTTCCGTTTGATTTTCATCTATTATATCATCTGTAAATTTAATTAAATCTATGGTATTAAATTTATTGTCTAATAATAATAAAGGCTTCTGTGTTCCTCTGCAATCATAAAATACTTCAGCTAACTTATTCCACTGATCTTCTCCAACTAAATGCATTTTTCTATTATATGAGTAAATTCCGCTTCTATTTAATCCCATTTTAAAGGTTTTGTTATAGGGGAGGTCAAGACTGTGCACGGGGTAAGATAGGGTAGTTTTGTCCTTTTCTTGATAACTTGCTTCATTTTTAAATACGGTATATTTTCCTAACCATATAGCTGACACTTGTAAAGGCACATCAAATGGAGGAGAGCCGTCGTATAAATAAATTTTCCAATATCTAACACCTCCGGGAGGTACATTATTTATATAAATAGCTACCTGATTATTATACGAAATGGTATAGTCCATTGTATATGAAATAGACGTAAAAGTAGTTTTATCGTTAGAAAATGAAATATTAACCGATGGGTATCCAGCAGCTTTTTGATTATGTAAAAAGAAATATATCCCGTTAACTTCTTGCGGTGAACCTAAATCCATTAAAATTGTTTGATTTGCTGTGGTTACTGCACGCCAATAAAAATCAGTATTTAATTCAAGAATTTTTTCTTTAGGAAAATCTGTGTCTTCTGACGTAATAGAAACTATTGTAGCTTGTTCCATTGCGCCAAATGTCATAAAATCCATTGTCATTGTTATTTACACAGAAGCAAATAAAGTCGCAGGAGATCCCGTAATGTTCTGGGTATCCAACGATATATTACTTCTACCATCCACTATAAATTGTTCAATTTTTTTAATTAATGTATCTTCAACAAATTCATCGGTCATAACATTACCTGTAATATTTAAATTAATAATAGTTTGTCCACCATTAGAAGCTGCTATACCTGGTTCTGATGTATTTGCTCCAATAGCTTTAGTTACATCTAAACCAAAGGCAGGAGATGCAAATCTTTTCTGTGCACCTGCCATAAAATGATCTGAATAATCTTCACCATGTCGAAAAGCCATTTTATCATTTTCAGGATCATCAAAGCCGCCTAATAATTTAGTTAATCCAGCTACAACTGTTGCGGCTGCGGCAATCGCTAACCCAGGTCCTGCGAACGGAATATGGGCAACAGCCTTGGCGGCCAGTGCTGCTGCTTGTGATATTACTTTACCTATTAAAATAGCTGCCTTAACTATATATGCCCCCATAGCCGAGATTAATTTCCAAGTAGCGTCTGCAGCACCCAGAATAACATTAGATACTAATTTAAAAGCTCCTGTAAATCCTGTCTTCATATATTTAACTAATTTAGTAGTTTGTTTTT